>Ga0163109_10000101_pt1 | contig 69681 bp, 74 predicted proteins | sample CRUFie1St13metaG_FD_108704 | JGI IMG/M metagenome (GOLD analysis project Ga0163109, IMG submission 108704) | Marine microbial communities from the Costa Rica Dome - CRUD Field 142mm St13 metaG | ecosystem: Environmental > Aquatic > Marine > Oceanic > Photic zone | place: Costa Rica: the Eastern...
AGCAAAAGTGGCGACAGCAGTAGCAGCAGCCCCCTTTGTAAGTCTATGCTGTGTTACCCAATTAGCAGGTGTAGATTTAGAAGGACTATTAATAGCACTTTGTTCGTTAGAAATATTATTTTTAATTCTTTCTGCATGATTATAACTATTTTCGTCATAAAATATTTCACTTTCACCATCAGAATCATCGGTTAAATCTATAACTTGTTTATCTGAGTTCTGAAGTTGAGGTATATTATCAATATCGTTATCTTGACTATTTAATGAATAATCACGAGGGATTAATTCGCTTTTATGAACTTCCTTGGTTATTTCACTTTTATTAAATTTAGATTTATAATGAATAATATATTGATCTTTCTTTTCCGTTTTTTGGATTTTTTTAACAACAATTAGATCATTATCTTCATTTTTATTATCATCTAAAATAGGACTAAAACTATCATGAATACTCTTACCACTACTATCATCATTTTCCTCTTTCCAATTATTTCGTAAATAATCATTAATATTATTAAGGGTCTCATCACTAACAACGTTTCCTTGGCTAAAAAATAAATTATAATGTTCTTGACCTGTAAGTAAGTTATTTAAATATAATTCTATTTCTCCATGATTTTCTGTTGAATTATTAATTGAATCCCAATTTTGATAATTATTATGACTTGTTGCTCTATATACACGAAAATTAACATTTAAAACTCTTGATAATATGTACAAAGCTATCTCTTCACCCCAAATATTACTATTTCCCATGTCATGTGCATAACTTTCCCATAATTGTAAAGTAGAATTATTGTATAATCTATTTAATCTAGGCGGTTCAGGCAAATTATTCCTATAACTAATTAAGGAATTTAATATCCCATCTGGATCTATATCATTTCCAAAATATTCTTGATATAAATCTGTTACACCTTGACTCACTTCCTGATCTATCATTACATACGTTAAATTTGTCAACTGTTCAATGTGCTCCCTCTTTTTCTCTGCTTCTTCTTTCATTTTTTCTAGTTGTTCTTTCAATTTTTCTAGTTCTTCATCTGACGATTTTTCTAGTTCTTCATCTGACGATTTTTCTAACGAGTTCTTTAGCTGTCTTATTTCTTCTTCCATATTCTCTAGATTATGTAATTGTTCTTCTTGATTTGACCGTGGATGATAATAATTTTCAGCGTTTTCAATGGCGTCATGTATGATTTTTCTTATTTTTTCGACAAATTCTAGTATAATATCTCTAATTTTTTTCCTTAATCTTTCCACTAATATTTTATTCAATTCATCTTCATCCAATTCATCTATCTCAATTAATCCTGCAGCTGCGAATTGATTGAATGAGTAACCATCATCATTACCAGAATATCGTGCAATAATTGAATGAAACAAACAATCTCCATCACCAGGAACATCAAATAGGTATCTATGAATATTATCATCATTATCATTATTGATATTTAATCGGTTACGAATCGTCTGTTGAAAACTAGTCAAATCAAACGGTGTAACTGATTTTTCCGGGGATGAATCAATCATTTCATGAAGATATTGATAACTATCGCTGCCGGTATTTCCTCGAGAATCAGCGAATCTAGTGAATCCATCATTTTTAGCCTTCTCTTGGAGCTGTTCATGATTTACAGTAGTTGGTGAGGCTCTAGGTGATTTATTTGATTTTGAATACTCTCCTTCATTTGATCGTTTTAACGGTACTATGTTTCCTTGGGGATTCTGAGCATGCATATTACCATGGTGTGCGTTATTTGCTTGAAATTCTCCAAACATTGTTGCGGCAAATTCTTCTAATTCTTTATCATTTCGAGGAGATCGACGGTGTACTTCAAAAAATTTTTTTGAGATAATATCTTCTTTGTTCATATCATCATCCATACTATAAACACATATTTAATAATCACAGAAATAATTTGAAAAACACTTTTCAAAAAAACGTTTACTAACAATAAATTTCATACTTTGTGAATATGTTACATAATATTCATATGCATTAAATACATTTGGATCAGATGTTTTTGTTAAATATTCTTGAATATATGCAGAAACATCCTTTTCTTTGTCCCATAATTTAGAGTAAACATTTAACAAAAATTTATCTTTTTCAACTTCAATATTATCCATAAAATGGTAAATAATTTCTCTTACTAAATCTTCTTCAATGTCAGATATTCCCATATTTTTTGAGATTCTATAGTCATTATATAAAAGCAATATTTCGCTAATTTCAAATTCTCCAATAAAGTTGTCTTTAATTTCATGAGTAATATTTTCATCCCAAAAGGATAAAAATTCCTCAATGTTTGGTAAATATTTACTAGTTATACCGACAAAGTTATCATTATCAAATTTTAATTTTGATAATAAGATTTGCTTAAGATTATTTGCATAAATCATGTTTGGTATATTCAAATTTTCAATAAATTTCTTCCACAAGAAATGCATATTTTTCCAACTAATTTCGTTTTTAATATCAAGGTCAATAATAAGATATTCTTTTATAAATAAATCAATAATACTATTTTGATCGTTAGTTTTAAGAAATAAAATATTTTTTTTTACGGTTTCTTTAGAATGATTATACAAAAAATGTTCTGAATTAGTATAACGATTACTATAATGTATAGAAACACAAATAACGTCTAAAATATTTTTTTGAATAAATGAAAACCACAAATCTTTATTTTCAATATTATTATTAATATCAATAATTCTAATGTTTGAAAATATTTGATCCTTATACTTACTTTTAAAATTATCACTAATGTTATAGTTACCAAATGATGAATTGATAAGTTCTTGTAATTCAACAAGAAATGACTTAGATTTAGGATTAATAAAGAATATTAAATCTGATCCTTTTTTTAAAATATTATCACCAATAATAGTTAAAAAGTATTTTGTTTCGGTTTTACTTTTAAAGAATAAGGGTGTTAATTTATTAATAACGTTTTGTATAGTAACAGTTTCTGGAATAGTTTTAAAAATGCTTTGATTTTTGATTTCTTTTAAAACGGATATTTTAGTTTTTTGTTTCCAATCATTTAAATTACAATGATTAGTAATACTAGTAACACATTTGAAGTGAATATCATCTTCACTTTCATTAAAGTAATTTGTACCATCATAAAAGAAGTATCTATTATTGGTAGCATTGTAAAAGAAACGATTATTAAATAAGAAATCTTTTGTGAATATTTCCTTTTGTTGTGTTAACTGTTGTTTACGTATTGTTCTTTGTTCAAGTTGTTTTTTGAAATTACTAACAAATAGATCAAGACCCATAACATAATTAGTAATTTTATCAATTATAAATTCATTATCAGCATTACTATCAATAACTTCTGTAATTTTTTCGAGACATGAATTTTTTTTTTCAATAATATTTTTCTCTTTCTCTGACATTAAATTATTTAGTGAATATATTTTTAAATAAATTTATACTATTACTTAAAATTATTTACTTTGATTATTATATATATGTTTGATCTAAATATTGACCATTATACAAAAAACGAATTGGAAGATTTATTTGATTTAGACTCTAAAGTATATTCAAATGTAGATCTTGAAAAAAATTTGGCATCTTTAAAAGAGAAAATAGAATTAGAAGAAAAAATAGACTCTCAAACAAAAGAGAAAACATTAAATTTTTTATTAACAGCAAAGGAGTTATTGTTAGATAAATCGCCAAACATATTAACAACAAATATAATAGAACAAGGAGAGAACTTTATAATAGAGAAACCTAAACAAAGAGCAATAGATATTGGTACAACAGATGAGCCATATTATAGAGGGACATTAAATCCAATGCAAAGAAGAACAACAGAAGTTTTAGTTAATGTAGACTCAAGATTTAGAGATGATCAAAAATCATTGTCAACAGATTTTACAATATCATTTCCAAATTTAATAAAAAATGTAATATCAATGCAAGTAAAAACAGTTGAAGAAATCACAGGATTTTTTCAAATATCAGATAAATTGAAGAATAATTATTTTCATTATAGTACTAGTGCAGGTGGAGCATTAACGAGAGTAATAATACCAGATGGTAATTATACTGTTGCATCTTTTGTATCAGCATTGAATAATGAATTAAGTGGTTTTACAAATACAAACGATAAGTTATCTTTTGATGGAAGTGGAAGTAAGTATTATTTTTATTTTAACAAGTTGTTTAATGGTGATGATGATCAGTTACCAAATTTGAGACAAAAGTTAGGTTGGATAATGGGTCACACAGAGGAAGAGTTAATAGCAGATACTACAGTTGACATAAAAAATAACATTCAATTAACAAGAGTGAATTATGCAAATTTAGTAGTAGATGATTTTCAAAATAATTTTTATCAATCAATAATAAATGGTACGAATAGTTATATTCAAAATAGTAATCTATTAACAAGAATAGGTAATGTAAATTCGCTAAAAGTAGTTCAAAATGATAGTCCTGAAAGAAAATACTTTGGTCCAGTAGATATACAGAAGTTAAAAATACAATTAGTAGATGAATACGGAAGAATAGTAGATTTAAATGGAAATGAATTTTCTTTTTCAATATTACTGAAATGTCAATATGATATGTAAATATGATATGTAAATTAAATAATTATTATATAATTTTAATAAGTATTTAAAAAATATGCGTAAAATAAATTATAAAATGAGTGGTTTTAACGCAGAAGATCCATATTCAGGAAATGTATTAACAATAAAAACCGTTCAAATATCTCCATTTAGGACATTGATGACAGCATTAAAAGATATACTATTAGAAACAAATATATCATTTTCTCCAGACGGAATACGTATAATAAATATGGATAAATCACATACAATATTGGCACATTTATTTTTAGCTGCATCAAATTTTGAGTATTATCAATGTAAACAAGAAAAGATAATAATAGGTGTTAACATGTTTCATCTATTTAAATTAATAAATTCTATAGACAATGATGACACTTTAACATTATACATAGAGAATAATGATTATCAAGATGGTATAACTTCTCATTTAGGATTAAAATTTGAAAATGGTGATATAAAACAATGTAAGACACAAAAATTAAGACTAATAGAACCAGATCCAGAGGAACTAGAAGTTCCAGACGTAAAGTTTTCTTCAATAATAAATTTACCTTCAACAGATTTTCAAAAAATAATTAGAGATCTCTCATGCATTTCTGATAAATTGGAAATAAAATCAGTAGGAAACGAATTGATTTTCAAATGTTCTGGACAATTTGCTCAAGCTGAAATTCATAGAGCAGAGTCAGACGGAAGTATGGAATTTTTGTTAAAACAAGATGCTTCACACATAATTCAAGGTGAATTTTCTTTGAAAAATCTTGGATATTTCATAAAATGCACTAATTTATGTAGTCAGATAGAGGTATATTTAGAGAATGATTTACCTTTGGTGGTAAAGTATAACGTAGCTTCTCTTGGTGAGATAAAACTTTGTTTAGCTCCACTTCCTTCAAATTAATTAATTTTATTTTTAATATTCTTTTTATCGTATGAAGCAACATATTTAATTAGAAATGCAACACCTAACCCTAATAATAAACCAGCTATGACTTGATAAATATTATGACATTTTCTATAGTATCTAGATAAGGACATAAGAATTGGATAAAAACTAGCAATAGCAATGTTAGTGTATGTAATATCAAAGTATTTAAATAAAAATACATAAGAAAAATAAGATGCCATAGCAACATGACCTGATGGAAACCCAGGATTATTACCAACAGGTCCTCCATCATTAAATATTGAACAATCTCTAGCATCATCTGGACGTTTAAATATAGGAGGATACCATTTTCCAGTAATTTTTTTTCCTAATTTCTCTAGTAATAATGTAATAACAACACCTAATGGTAATTCAATATTGCCATTAAAACTTTCATGAATTAATATGTAATTACAAAATAATATTGAAGCTGATACTGCATCCCAGAAAGATTTTATTTTTACGTACATTTATAATAAATATTAATATATTATTTTTATTAATATTTACTGAGTTAAAATTTGTTTAGTTTTATTATTATTAATAAAACTATCATGGTAACCATCTTGAAAATAATTATATAAAATTTTATTAATATTTTTTCGTCTTAAATTAAGGTCATTGAAATCCATAAAGTTTTCTGGTGATTTTCCCCAAATATTAGGTGATATATGTAATGTAGGTTCAATAATTTTTAAATAAGGATATGTACTGAACCCTCCATCTAATACACATTTACCTCGATATTTGTGACGAATTCTACCAGTAATAAATGGAATATGAGAACTGGCGATACAACATTCAATAGCATCATTTAATGAATCAAAATCTGAATATATATTTGTAATTAATTTACATTTATCTAAAACAGTAACACCAATAAATAATTTTTCTAGATTAAAATCACTTGATTTAAAATTTTTTAATATTTCGTATTTTAACAATTGTTCAATAGTATAAATTTCATTAAACTTTTCATAATCTATTTTTTGAATTGTTTTAATAAATTCATAATCGTCATCTTTTTTACACATAAATAGCGAACACCATGAACCAGCTGAAGCTCCAGAAAAAATATAATTATCAAAATTATACTCCTCTTTTAAAAACTTACATACTCCTAATTCATAGAATCCTCTTAATCCACCTGGTGATATAGTAATTAATTTTTTATCTTTATAAATATTCTCATCTCTTGAAATGACTTCTTCATCATTAAATATTAATCTTTGATCGTACTCGCTCCTTATAGAATTTGCTAAATTTTTACTTATATCTTTGGAAATTTTTTTTAATAGTTTTTTTGAAAATATCTCTTGTGATAAAATTAAAAAAAATAAAATAATAATTATCTTCATTAATAAATAAAACAATATATTTTTATTTTTTTAATTTAATATGTTGGTAAATGTTTTTTAAATAGACATCCTTGATTTGTTAAACCTTTTACTTCATTAATATTTATTAAATTAGAATTCTGCATTGTACAGTCTGAAGTCCATACTTTTAATATACAAAAACTTTTCTTAGGAGATATTGTAATACCATTTATTTTACTAAGAAAGTCTTTATTATCTGTTATTGTATTACCTATTAAAAGATAAAACATTTTATTCCAGTTTTCATAAACTGATTTATTAGGTATTTTATATGAGAAGCAACCACCCTCTTTATTTCGTTTATCTTCCCAGGTTGGAGAAATCCCATCTTTCATCAGAAATAACATACAATTTTTTACCATTTTGTCTGGTATTAAACTACATATTGCTATAGCCTCTTCAACTGTTTTAAAAATGTGTATTTTTTTATAACTATTTATAGACCAATCTGTATCATGAGGTAAATGTGCCCAAAGACACCATGTCTCAGATAAAATATGAAAGTCAGAACTTTTCTCCATTTTTGTTTCAGAATGGTTACAGCTCATATAATTAAAATAATAATCAATTTTTTATATTATTTTAATAAGAATTAATTAATGACATTATCTTCAAAATAAAGAGTCCATGAAACAGGATGGCCTCCCATGTAATTTTGTCTATTCCATCCCCATTTTTTATGTGGATTAACTAAGTTCATTGTTAATGTATTGGAATTAAATGCTGTTGATTTTACAAAACTATAATATTCATGTGGTTTATTCTTCAAATGATTAATATATTGACTATGAACACTTACTGTACTTCCTTGTGATCCAATAAATATCTGACCCATTTCGCAAATTTGTTTTTGAACTAAAAATTCAGCAACTGCTGTGTTTTTATATTTTGTTTTTAATTTATTTTGGTCATCTACATTTATGAATTCATCTGTAAAAAATACTTTCCATTTCTTTTTCAATTCTTCAAAAAATGGATTGTCTTTTCTATCAGTCATAATAAATAATGGTAACTCACCACCATTATTGTCATTCAACCAACCATATAAATTTTTTTGTATCGTTTCGTTTTGTTGAGTAATAGCAGGTAAACCTTTATGCCAATCTCCAAATCTTAAATGTATCGAAATAAATTCTTTATCTTTAATTCTATTCCATACATCATTAAATGTATTAGTTATCAAGTTATTATATTGAGACAAATTTTTACATATTCTGTTCATAATTTTATAATTATTTTCATTTGTATAAAAATTATATAAAACACGTGATGCATTACTTTTACTAAATGAAACAACTTTTTTATTATTATCAAATAAAGGTTGAAAAGTTTTAAACGATATCTTTTGTCTCCAATGACAGAAATCCTTTATATCTTCAGCATTTTCTTTCGTATCTAGTTCTTCATCTACAATTGCACAATTTGATATTTTTGCTGGTAATTCTATCTCATTTTCTAATGAATAACAATCACCATATGTTTTATATTCAAAACCAACTAAGTCTTCTTTAAACTTATCAGTTAAATATTCAATTATTGGTTGATAATCTCTATTTGGTTTACCACAGGCAACTAATGGATGTCTAATATTTAAAATTAAGTAACGTTTAGAAATAACAGCTAAATAAACAGCAATCTCGAGAGAAAATAACTGATTATAATATCCTACCCCACAATATAAATCATAAATTAAAATATTATTTTTTATGTGTTTAAATCTATCTTCAACTTTAATTTCTATTTTTTCTTCAATTTTTACTTCTTTTTCTGAAACACCTTTTGATCCTGGACAACTTTGACAATCAATAGGTGATTTTAAAATGATAGCTCCATTCTTAGGTAAATGTGTACAATGTTGAAAATGTCTTCCTGTTGGAGCATGAATATCAGCCCATGCTTCACCTCCATTTGGAAAACCAGGATAAAATATAATGTATATGTTTTTATCTTTTACCATATATTTTACTCCAGGTACTTTCTTATGAATACATGCTTGATGTGATTTATCAATGTTATATTTCTTGGCTAATGTTTCAGGATCATCTCTGTAACACATTAATATTTCATAATTATATTTACAATCAATATGCCATCTATTTCTTTTCTCATTGTCAAACTCTAATGTAAATGGACCTATTTCTTGTTTTATACCTAATTTCTCAGGAACTATTTCAGTTTTAAATTTAATATTAGGATCTGATAATTCAAGTTTATTAGCAGTTATATTAGATGTAGGAGAAGGAGGTAAAGGTGTAACTGCGTTTGGTCTTTTAGATTGAATATACTCTCTAATTACTTGACTATTGTGATAAATTTTTTTTTCAACCAGTGATCCTCTACAATAAGAAATAAATTCATCATATTCTGCATTTGTTAAATTCCAATTATGATATATTTGATGAACACCTATTGGATTTTTATATTTTACTTTTTCCATAGCAAAGTTTTTGTGTAAATCACTGTTTATAGGAGGATATTTAAACCAATCTTGGTCACAAAAATATCCATCTTCATTACCTCTATGTATCGTTCCATGATCTTTACCTCTTTGTGGTTCACATGCCTTTACACAATTTTTTACATTTCTTAAAGAAAAACCACCATTACCTGCATTATATTTTGTCCATTGATTTTTTGGTGTCCATGGAGCTCCTATATAATCAAAATCAAAGTATACATCATCTATTCTTCTTATTAATAATGCGTCAGTTTGATATACTAACACATGTGACCAGTTTGTAAAATTTTCCCAAAAAGTAGGTTGTTTAAGTAATGCTGAGTAACCTCCTCTATCTAAATTCTGATGTTTTGTATTTATAAATTTTACATTTTCCCAAGATCCAAATTTTTCTTTTATGTATTCTGCGTTATGTGTTCCATGAACCATTGCAAAACCTATCTCTTGAGGATTATAAACACGTAATGCTGCGTTCATTACTAATTCTATTTCTTCCATTATTCGATATTCTATAAGACAAATTATCAATTTACCACCTATATTAAATCTTGGTGTTTTTGCGGGTTTTGGAACAGATCTTAATAACTCTAAATAACTTCCTTGTCGGCTCATTTATTTATATTATTAATTTTAATAACATAAAAAAACGAAATTAATTTAATGGTGTAAAAACATGTTTTCCTCCTTTTTCACTTAAAGTACCAATCTCTTTTGGTAAAGTTTTATTTTCTCCATCAATATATTTTTTAAATTCAAAAACATCATACAATAGACCTGATTTCTTTGTTTTTTCTACATAATAATAATCAGTACCTTCCATTTTCAATAATTTATAATTTGATATTTTTACTTCTTCTTGTTTCTTTTTTTCATCTTCACTTAAAACAAAATCATCTGGTACAATTACAAAATCTGTATCTGTATTGTTTTTCTGAACTAATAATTTAAATACATCCTCTAAAACTGGGATATCAACTTCTTTTGTTATTTTTTCTGGATGAGAATAATTTGATCTATGATTAATTTCTATTATATATACTGATTTATCATTACCCACTACGTAATCAAATCCAAGAATTGCAAACTCTTCACTAGTAATTTTTGATATCTCATCTTCATAAATACTTTTAAAATCTACACATGAATTCATTAAGTTCTTAAAAATTTTATCATAATTATTTAATTCATTTCCATTTATCCAAACACGACCTGGACTTTGGTGGATTATATTCATTCTTTTCAATTGGTCTTGTGATAACCCTGTTATATCTTCTTTATAGTCATCTGTAGCTACACTACCCCAACATTTTTTATTTATGTAAACCTTTCCATCAAATAACATTACATATACTCTTATTTTATATCTTTTACCGTTAAACAAATCTGGATTGAAATTGTTTTCCTGGATTACACATTCGTTTACAACATCTTTTGGTATATCGTTTAATCTCATAATTTGAACACCATTAGCACCAGAAGAACCTCTTCTTTTTACATAAAACAATTGATTAGTGTTTATATCTTTAGGTATTTCTTCTATTTTTTCATAGTGCATTGGTACATATTTTGATCCTTTCATTCTCTTTGCCATAAATTTTTTATCGTCCATTTGTAATGTTGTTCTTCTTGGAGCAACATGATAAGTTTTTACATCTCTGTATTTCTTCTTAAACATTTTGACTACATTCATATCAGCATTGAAATCATCATATATTATACCTACTTTGTCTGTACGTTCTTTATATTTTGAAAGTATATTCTCCGATGCTGTATCAAATAAACTACTATTTTTATTAGAATAAACCGCTAAAGTAAAACCTGTAGTCTTTACAAATTCGGACCCTGATGGTTGTTGATTAGTTTGACTAGTCATTATTTTTAATTGTTCATATATTTTTAATATATTTATAACGTAATATAAATATGTTAAATATAATTCATTTATTTTCTTCTTTTTAAAATTTTAATTTGTGGTAAATATTGATAAGCAATGTATAATACATATATTACTATAACTATTACCATAAATATATTGAAAAATTTCATTATGTTACAATACATACTTTCATCATCAGCATCACAGTTGATAATTGTTCCAAAAAGCCCAATTATACCAGATAAAAATCCTGAATCCCCTTTTTTTGCCATATAATAATTATCAATATTATTATTTATAAGTATCAGAATATTTTGACCATTTACTTCGATAATGCAACAATATTATATAATAATAATCTGCTTCTAACTTCTCTCTAAAATGTATATGATCAATACCATTAAACATCATTAATCCACCAGCAGAACAGTCTACTTTTTTACAAAATGGTTTTCTATCTTCATTCACATATTGTCTATATCTTCCACGACTTTTTCCTGGTTCTTTATTCATATCTACATATATATCCCAATTATAATCTGGTTTATCTATTACATATGATACAGTATACTCGCAATCTGGTCTATCTGTATGTGCTGGAAGATCACAACCTTTTACATAACATGATAAATATGTATATGTTGGTATTAACTCTTTCTTTACTATATGTTCTATTAATGGAAGAGCTTCATAATGTAATATTCTACACATGAAATCATTATGTGATTTATAACGATTAGATTGACTGTCACCTAGTGAATACTTCTTATTATCTATTGCATAATGAAAATATTCTTTTATCTTTTCTTGTGCTGATTTTTCAAATACATTTTCTACAACTACAGGATTAAATTCATTTGCAACATAACTCCTCTTGAAATTATCATAATTTAATATTCCTTTTTGAGGTACTGAATTTCTTAATCTATAGAAAAATTCTAATGTTTCTGGATCTTTTTCTTGACAACATCTTCGAAATTTAAATAAACCATCAGGTAATATTCTTCTATTATCAACAATTATTTTTTCTTTATCAACTACTACTTTGTTATAAAAGTTTACTAGAGACTGATGAAAATTTTCTTTTCTCTCTTTTTCTAATTGTATTTCCTCTTCTGTCATCTCTTTCTTTTTATCATTCACTTCTTGTATTTTTACTTCTTTAGGTTGTTTCGAAAGTATCTCTAACTTTCTATTTATTTCTTCCAATTGTTTATCAATATCGTCATCTGATAATTGATTTATTTTTTCATTCTTAAAAACATCTGATATTTTATTTAATGATTTTAACTTATTATCAATCTGTAATATATTACTCATAGGAATTTCAATATCATTTACATCTTTTACTCTCAAATACATATAAAAAACATATAAATCACCAGTTTTTACTGGTCTTATCGCATAATTCATCTTTTCGTTTCTTTGATATTTTACTTCATGTATATCTAACATATTCTTATAAACAATCAATTTACCTTCTTCATGATTTATTTGTTTATTAAAATTTATAAATCTTAGATTTCCACCACTTTTATCTTTATTATTATTTATAAAACCTATCACAGTATATATTCTCTGTCCTCTGCATTGTGAATATTCCTTACCTTTATCTGTTGTTAAATCAAAAGCGTCAAAATGATCTCCATGACAAGAACCTTCTGGATATTGTATTACATTAATATTTTCAAAATATTTGCTATCTATATTCATAAAATTTGATATTTTATCTACAATAGGTTTTATTTGTTCTTTTTTATTATTTACCCAATAACTTATTCTAAGTTGATTCTGTTTTTTACCATTTACACATGCATCTCTTATTGTTTTACATTCTTCGCTTGTTAATCCATTTTCTATCTCTGATATAAAAGGATTATCATTTATTATATTTATTTTTAGATTTTTACCACTACTATTAATTTCTATTACATTTTCATTATCATCTTCAATATCTATTTTTTTATTTTCTATTAAATTATCTATTTTTTTTTCAACAATTAATTTTTTATCTTGTTCACTTAAAGGACCGGTGTTCAAATGATCTTCTGGATTATATTCATAAATTTTATGAACAGCTTGTTCTCTAAACCATAAATTAAATGCATACTTCTCACCTTTAATTGGAGCAGTGCCTGCATGAAGTGAATTAATATGCACATTTGTTGTTCCTTCGTAACAATTATGAAAAATTAAAAGTTTACCCTTCTCAGGCTCAACTTTTATTTTTAAATTTGGAAAGCTAGTATGTCCACCCTCTTCTACACTATTCAAATATACAAGAGCTGTTATTACACGTTGACCTCCTTGTCTTAAACAACGTTTACTTTTATCTGAACTGTTCTTATGATATGCGTCGTAATGTTGATCGTACTTTTGACCTGCATTATAGTATACTACTTGATATGACTCTGCATTTTCTATAGGTAATCCTACAATTTCTGCAATCCTATTTGCTACTCTACCAGTTATTTCATCTGTAAAATGTTGTAACCAACAATTCTCACCTGTTCTTCCCTTGCTTACTGTACCTTTCTTATCATCACTCACTACTGATCTTTTCATTTTAGGCTTCGATATCTCTATAAAATGATTACACTCTTCTTCTGTTATAAAATTGCTTATTGTAAAAACCTTAGGATCTTCACAAACAATTTCTCTTTTTTGCTCTTTTAAAACTTCAGTGAATTCCATTTTATTTATTTATTAACTACTTATTAAATACTTTTTAATAATATATTAATTTTTAACTAATTCTTAAATTATTTGGACAATATTCATATTCTATTGGACTACTAAGTATTTCATTAATAATGTTATATATTATAAAATATGTTAATTCAAAATGTATCCAAAATATTATTAATTTATTAACTGTTGACCAACAATTAAATATATGTCTTCTTCGTTCATTTGTAAAACTTACATTATATACAGAAAACCATGTAATAAATGTTGACAATACATACAAATATAATAAAAAATGTATACGTATTCCATACCTGAAAATAAATTGAATAATTAAAATATAATTATAATTGTTAAATTTTAAATATATTGTAAAATTTGTTGCACTATTATATATTAATAACCGAGTATTATCAAATGAAAAATTTATAAAATTACTATTATTTGATAAATTAGTGTTAATTTCTTTTATTTTATATTCTCTATAATATCCAGGTATATCAACTATATAATCCCCTCTACATAGTGGACATGGAGGAATATTATCATACTGTTCTATATATTTTATTATACATTTCTTATGATAATATCCTCTGTGCTTTATCACTCCGTGGCTACTTGGTATTTTGTCTATTTTCTTGATTTTTTCAAAACATATTAAACATTCATTTAATTTCATATTTATTTATTATATAATTATTACGAAAAAAATAATTATATAATAACTATCTAGATATACTAATATTTATTCAGATGCATTATCATCATCAGATGTAAGATGCTCTTCATAAAGATCATACAAATATTTTTCATGTTCTTCTATTTCTTCTGGTGTCATATAATGATAACTACGCTCCCAAGTTTCTTCTATTGAATTAAACATATAACCTAGGGCTTCTAAGATCCATTGATCTCTGCATCCTTCTCTTTTTAATGGATGTTCTTTGAACTTTTCTAAACATTCACCATTAAGAAAATTCTCAAACTTATAATCATATTCCTTATCCCTAGGTGTTTGTGATAAAAGATATGCCCACACTATACTAAATGTAACATCAGGATATTCTCTCCAATCACAAACTGCATTTGATGGTGGTCCACACCAAATATCAATATGAGACACTGCATCATCAATAAAACACTCCTTAGTAGAATCAGGTAATATATCAATAATTTCTTTTATTAGAGACCATTCTTCTCGAATTGTTATCAATATACTATCATCGTTATTTCCTTCAATTTTTAGTTCTGTATATTTTTGAGAAAGATTCCATAATTTCTCTACCTTTATTTTCAATAGTTCCATTTCAAATGATGACATATTTATATACTACGCAACCATCAACAAATGACAAATCAATTTTTTTAATAGATCAATTATTAATATCATTCAGGAGTAGATACATTTGATAAATTATATTTTTTATCAGATAATTCAATGTAAGATATATTACTCATATTTGTAACATTCATAGAATCATCTATTAGTACAATTTCATAACTTTCACATTGATCTATTGAAAAATTATAATGTGTTCTTACATACCAATTTACAAATGAATAATCTAACAATATATTTCCTTCAACATAAAAATTAATAGGACTTTCTAGATCTATATCATAATTTTCATCGTTATATAATAATGTTACAGACATAAACAATTTATTATAATTATTTTTATCATTTGAAATAAAATCTTGTATTCTTTCCTTTATTCTTCCATAGAAAATTTCATCATTATCATTCCATTTTTTTTCTATTATAAAATCTACATTACCTGTCATTACATTATTTACATTATCTGATTTATATATTTCGTAACCATCTTTAACATAAATATATTCTAATGGAACAATTTTTTTATTATTAAATAACATTATAATATTTTGTAGATAACCTGAAAAATATATATTATATATAACTTCTATGTTAGCAAGTAATTCCATTATAAACAAGAATAAGTCTGTTATTGTCTTTGTTATCGTGATTATCATCTATATTATATTTAATATTATATTTTAAATATTTTTATAATAATAATTATATATATGGATAAATTGAGAAAGAGACTTTTAAATATCTCAGATTTTGATACATTAAGTGAACTATGTTATCTAGATGAAAATATTTTAGATGCGTCTAATATATTGAAAAATATTAATTCTACTATTTCACCCAAAAATTTTTTATCTTCATTCATTATTTTAAATTGTTCGGAAGAAATTATTGGAAAAAATAATATCAAAAATAATATTTATCTTATAAATTCTGCAAAAAAATTAATATATTCAAATGATAATTGTGAAATAAAAGAGAATCTTGAAACATATTGTAATTATTTTAATGAATGGAAAAAAAAAGATTTTAAATTAATTGTATCTAGTTTATCAAATGAATATTTCCAAACAAATTTATCTTTATTAAAAACTTCAAAAAAGAATACTGATAAAAAAATAATTCTTATGTGTTATAAAAAAAAAATTCTGAATTATGCATCTAAGCTTAGCACTAATGAAAATATAGTTGAACTAATAAAAAACTATTCTCCTCTTATTATAACTCACGAAGAAATTTTAAGTAAATATAGTCATGACTTTTGGAAAAATATTGAAAATGACTTTGATACTGATAATTTTCATTCTTTTTATAATGTAATTGATTTTTTAAAGAATTTTTATATTAATTTTGATAATGATAATTGTGAAAATATTAAAACATTGTTTAATGTTAATTATTTTAAAGATATATTAGAAAATAATACATTTTCTAATGATGATATTAAATTTTTTGCTAATAAATCATATGATTTAATTAATAGTATTCAACCAGTAGAAACAAATAATCTAATTCAAAAATATAGATTTGAAGTAAACAGTAACTCTACTTATTTGCCTGAAATATTACAAAATATTATTAATTTAACAATCAAATTAGTTGAAGACATAGAGGTAATGCAAAAAAATTGATTTTTTTCACTTAATAAAGAATGTCTATATAATAAATAATGACTTCATATAAATTTATGAATTTTAAAAAACAAGAGAGAGTTCCAATATCAACGAATTCATACACATTTATTATGACTCATCGTGAAGAATATGTATTTTATATGGAAAAATTAGAACTAGAAAGAGAAAGAAGAAAGTTGGAAGAAATGGAAAAAGTATATCAACGTAAACTTATGGAAAAAATTAACACACAATTAAAATTAGTTCAAAAAAATTGATTTGTTTTTTAAAATATTAAAAGTATTATATATTAATAATACAATGTCTGTCTTTAATTCAGAGCAAAGAATTCGTGAACTTGAGGAACTTTTAAGAATTGAAAAAGAAAAAAATAATCAAACTATATCAAATAGAATTCCAATATGTCAGATATGCTTTGATCCTGTTGAATGTCCAGTAACATTCAATAATAACAAAAACCAAAAATGTAAAAGTAGTCAATGTAATCCAAGTTGTTTATTATGTGTCAGAAAATATGTTGATAATAAAATTAAAAATGGTGAAACTACTTTTACTTGTCTATCTAGATGTTGTACAATAGAAGTTGGAAACCCACCATGTATGGTTTACGGAGAAATTGGAAGATTATTAGATGATGTACCTGAACCAACAATGTATAGAATGATGGGAAGTGAAGGAGTAACACAATGTAGAAGATGTAATACAGATTGTGTTACTGTCTATAATCTTGCAAAACATATAAAAAATGAATGTTCTTTTAGAAAGGTAAAATGTAAGTGTTGTAAAAAAATTATGTTAGCTAAGGATCTTAAAGCACATGAAGAAAATTGTTATTTCAAATGCAAATGGTGTGATATAAGGTTGCCTTATCTTGAAAAGAACCAAATAGTAACACAACACTACTGTAAAAAAAAACCTATATTTGTAGTAAGTGGATTTTGTTATTCTTTTGAAGAGATAAATAATATGTACAATAATGGTAAAATACATAAAGACTGTATGGTTTCAAAATTTGATTCTATACATGTTAATACAACAAAACATAAAGAACCAGAATCCTCTACACGTCTTTCAGCGTTTATAAATACAGAAGAAAATGAACAACTAATCATTAGAAGAAAACAACGTTTTATTATGGACCCACGCATCTCAAATAATAGCATTCCTCCAATGGGTATATCAGGAAATTCTGGTGCTGTATTGCAATCTTCATGGCCTATGTTGACACAACAAAGGAGAACTGATGATAATCATGATATTAACATTGATTTAGATAATCATATGGCTTAAATTATATAATGAGTAATAATTATATAATTATATTATTTGCATATATATATGCATTTTTTAATCAATCATGATAAAAAAATAATTTTTGGATGGTCTGCAAAATGTGGTTGTTCTACCATTAAAAAAATATTTTATTTTTTAAAGAATAATAAACTAGATAATAAAATTGGAACTATAGATGACTGGAAAGAACAAATACCTAGCAATATTCATTTATATACAACAATATTGTTTACAAGGAATCCATTTAAAAGATTAGTTTCAGGATTTTTAGATAAATATAATAAAAATGGAAAAGATAGATGGCGTTGGAGTAAATTTGGAAAAGGACAGCTTACATTTTCTACCTATGTGGATATATTAATAAATACAAATTTTATTGAAGAAAAAAATAAGAATAATCTTAACGGTATAGTTCCAAATTGGCATCATTTTACACCACAAACTACAGAGACATATGATTACGATAAGTTAATAAAATCAAAAGAATTAACAGTTGTTAATATTGAAGATTTTGATTATAAATTTATTGAAGAGATGTATAACAAAAAAATACCTGATGAATTAATTAATTACAGACATGGTCACGAAAGAAAAAAATATGATAAAGATATAACAACTCCTGTATGTGATTTAAATATAGATGATATATTTAATTACAATATTGATTATAAATTATTTTATAATGAAACTATTAAACAAAAAGTTTTTAATTATTATAAAGATGATTTTGAATTATGTAAAAAATTCAATATAACTTATGATATTTAATATTGTTTATTAAAATGATGGATTGCCATTTACCATTTTACCAATTACATCACCTACATCACCATCTAAATACTCATACAATTTACCGTTATTATTATCACCCTCTATAAAATATTTTTTACCATTAACTTCTATTTCTTCTACTTCAATATCTTCTTCTTCCTCTACTTCCTCTTCTTCTTCATCTACTTCCTCTACTTCCTCTACTTCCTCTACTTCCTCTACTTCCTCTACTTCCTCTTCTTCATCTACTTCCTCTTCTTCATCTACTTCCTCTTCTTCATCTACTTCCTCTTCTTCATCTACTTCCTCTTCTACTTCCTCTACTTCTTCTTTTTCTACAAGATCACTCTCTTTCACCTTAGTATCATTACAATCTGCATCTTCCTCTTCTTCATCCCATGGCTCTCTTTCTTTATTTGCTTTTTCTTTTATTTCTATAAAAATATTCTCATTATCACTACGGTTATTAATACTAGTATCATCATTATTATTTTGATTTAACTTTTTTTCTATTTCTTCTAATCGTTTATTAAACATTCCGACTATATTATCAAAATCCTTTTTGTATTCATTAATCAAACACATATTAGTAAAACTATTACCTTTCATTGAATCAAGTCTTTTATCAACATCTTCTAAAAACTTTTGAGTTTCATCATTCTTTCTAGAAATTGAAAATTTTTCACTATTTATTTTTTGTTCTGACGTATTCCATGCGTCTTCAAAAATAAAAGGTAATTCAATCTTTATAAAAGCTATTATTGCTCTTTTTATTTTATTTGAAATTTCACTATTTAAATTATCAAGAAAATTCATAATATAATGAATATTATAAATTTTTTAAGTTATTTCTTTATATTTATTTTTTGGAACTCTTTCTGGATTTCTTAGCTTTTCCTTTTCTCTTTTTTGTCATTTTTTTACCGTTTTTCATTGCACCAAAAACTCCCTTTTTAGTTCTGTATCCAGCATCAGTTAAACGTTTAAGAGGGTTGCTTTTTGATTTTTTAACGGAAACAATTCTTCCGTGTTTATTCATTTTAAGTTGTGATTTGGTTAAACCTCCAGCTGTTTTATATGCGGTTCCGTGCCAAACTTGAGCACGACTTCCTCTTAATTGTTTGTATTTAGATCCTCCAACGTGGTAAACACCGTTAATTGCGTCAAGTCTTTTAACCATTATATATTCTCTAAATATAATAATTTTATCTTATATTAATATTTTTTGGTGGACAACATGTGGTCCTTGTTTGTGCAGGTATATTGCTAAATGGAATTCTTGGATTTGTATGTCCTAAATGTCTAAATTTAAATCGATCATTATAAATTGGAGTAAATTTTGGACGAACATTAAATGAATAACTTACTGGTGGTTCAGTTCCATAATAACCTCTGTTTCTTAAAGGTTCACCAAACCCACCCAATCCACCTTCTACTCTACCAAAACTATTTAGTTGTAAAAATTGACTTGACTTTTGTTTAGCTCTTACTATTTGAATTTGCCTTGCAGCAAATTCACGAACTGACTTTCTATATGCATTGGGATCATTAACAGGTTGTATTATTTGTTCTGTGTCTCTTGTTATTCTTGGATTAAATTGAGCAGTAAATTTCCTTGACATATATATTTATGAATAAATAATAAAATTGAAATAAATTTAAAGAAAATTTAATAGTTATAAATCATGACTGAATTGGCAGACAAATACCAAAAAAAAACTGATAAGCAACATATTTTAGATAATCCAGATACTTATATTGGTAGTATCGAAAATATTGATTCTGTAGTATGGTTATTTAGAGATGATAAAATTGTAAAAGATTTTATTAACTACATTCCAGGATTATATAAATTATTTGATGAAGGTATTGTTAATTGTAGAGATCATGTAATAAGAATGAAACAAGCAATTAATAATAATAAGGAAAACTGTTTACCTGTTACAAATATATCTGTAAATATTGAAGATGATGGAACTATTACAATGATTAATGATGGAAATGGAATAGATGTTGAAAAACACCCTGAATATAATGTTTGGATACCAGAGCTTGTTTTTGGTCATCTTAGAACATCAACAAACTATAATAAAGATGAAAAAAAGATTGTTGGAGGAAAAAATGGATTTGGTTTCAAATTAGTTCTTATTTGGTCAACTTATGGTTACATTGAAACAGTAGATCATACTAGAAAACTAAAATATTGTCAAGAATTTAAAAACAATTTAGATTATACTGGTGAACCAAAAATTAGTAAAACATCAGTTAAACCATATACTAAAATTGTTTTCAAACCAGATTATGCTAGATTTGGTATTGAAAATTTATCTTCTCAAATGCGAGAGTTATTAATGAAAAGAGTATACGACATTTCTGCAGTTACAGATAAATCAGTTAAAGTAAAACTAAATGATAAAATTGTTCCTGTTAAAAATTTTCAACAATATATAGACTTATATCTAAACGATGATAATAAAAAAAATTATGAAGAAGGAAATGATAGATGGGAATATGCTGTTGCACTTTCTCCAACACATGAGTTTCAGCAAGTATCATTTGTAAATGGAATTTCTACTTCTAAAGGCGGTAAACACGTTGATTATATATTAAATCAAATTACAAAAAAAATGGTAACATACATCGAAAAAAAGAAAAAGGTTACAGTTACTGCTAATTCAATAAAAGAACAAATTATATTGTTTGTTAGGTGTGATATTGAAAATCCTGCTTTTGATAGTCAAACGAAAGATTACTTAAATACACCTTCTTCCAAATTTGGTTCTGTTTGTGTTGTTACTGATAAATTTATTGAAAAATTAGCCAAACAAGGTATTATGGATGCAGCATGTGAAATTACAAACTTAAAGGATAATAAAGCTGCTAAGAAAAGTGATGGTAAAAAATCAAAAAATGTTAGAGGAATACCTAAACTAATTGATGCTAATTGGGCTGGAACAAATAATTCTAGCTTATGTACAATAATATTTTGCGAGGGAGATTCAGCTAAGGCGGGTATTGTTTCTGGTTTATCAACAGAAGATAGAAACATTATTGGTGTATACCCAATGAAAGGAAAGGTCCTAAATGTTAGAGGAGAAACACAAAAAAAAATTAATGACAATAAAGAAATAATAGAAATAAAGAAAATTTTAGGTTTAGAAACGGGAAAAAAATATTCTGAAGAAGATATCAAAAAATCTCTTAGATATGGAAGAGTTTTATTTATGACAGATCAAGATCTAGATGGGTCTCATATTAAAGGATTAGGAATAAATTTATTTCAATCAGAATGGGAAACATTGTCTAAAATTCAAGGATTCATAGGTTTCATGAATACTCCAATATTAAAAGCAAAAAAGGGTTCACAAGAATTACTATTTTATAACGATGGTGAATACAACACTTGGAAAGAAAGTAATGATACTTCTGGATGGAAGATAAAATATTATAAGGGACTTGGTACTAGTACAGGAAATGAATTTAAAGAATATTTTCAAAATAAGAAAATTGTTACATTCTCACACATAGGAGATACTAGTGATGATTCAATAGATAAAGTATTTAATAAAAAACGTGCTGATGATAGAAAAGAGTGGTTAGCAAATTATAACAGAGAATCTTATCTTGATACTAACCAAAATAGTATTAGTTACGATGACTTTATTGATAGAGAAATGATACATTTCTCAAAATATGATTGTGATAGATCTATTCCTAATCTAATGGATGGGTTAAAAATTAGTCTAAGAAAAATATTGTATTCTGCATTTAAGAAAAACCTTACTTCAGAAATAAAAGTTGCTCAGTTCTCAGGATATGTATCAGAACATTCAGGATATCATCATGGAGAAGCTAGTTTAAATGCTGCGATTGTTGGATTAGCACAGAATTTTATTGGATCTAACAACATTAACTTATTTACACCGAATGGACAATTTGGAACTAGATTACAAGGAGGAAAAGATTCAGCTTCTGAAAGATATATATTTACACAGTTAAATAAAATTACTCGTATTATATATAATGTTCAAGATGATCCTATTTTAAAATATCTAGATGATGATGGTTTTCCTGTTGAACCTATATATTATATGCCTATTATACCAATGGTACTTATTAATGGTTCTAAAGGAATTGGAACTGGTTTTAGTACTGAAATATTACCTTACAATATTAAAGACATTATTTCATATATTAAGTTTAAACTAACTAATGGAGATGACGGAATAAATGTCCCATCATTCATTCCATATTATGAAGGATTTACAGGAAATGTTATACCATTAGATGAACAAAAATTTCTAATAAAAGGTAAATATGATATTGTTGATGATAATACAGTTCACATTTCAGAATTACCTATTGGTACATGGACTGATGACTATAAACAATTCTTAGAAACACTTATGGAAACAACAGATAAAAATGGAAAAAAAATTACACCAGTAATTAAAGATTATAATGATATGAGTAAATCTACAAATATTGATATATCAGTTACATTCTGTAGTGAAAAGTTGTATAAATTATTATCAAGTTATGGAGAAAATGGTATAAATGGATTAGAAAAACAGCTCAAACTAATAACTACTGTTACTACAACAAATATGCATATGTTCGATTCAAATGAAAAGCTTAAGAAATACGATAATGTTCGTCAAATTATAGATGATTACTATACTACCAGATTAACTGGATATAACACTAGAAAAGAATATTTGATAAAAATTATACAAAAAGAGTTAACTTTATTATCTAATAAAAAAAGATATATTCAAGAATTACTTGATGATACTATTGATTTAAGAAAGAAAAAAAAGGAAAACATAATTCAAATTTTGAAAGAAAAAGAATATGACCCTATTGATAATGATTATGATTATAAATATCTTCTAAAAATGACAATGGATAGTGTTAGTGAAGAAAATGTTCAAAAATTAACTAATGACCATAGTTCAAAACTTCAACAACTAGAAGATGTTATGGCAACTTCTATTGAAAATATGTGGTTAAGTGAACTTAATAATCTTGAAAATGAATATGATAAGTTCATAGAGACCAGAGTTTTTGAAAGAGAAAATGAAACTGGAAAGAAAAAGAGAAGTAAAAAATAATTTATAATGTATTATTTATGATTTAATAATATTTTTTTATACTATAATGAAATATTATTTAGTATTATGTGCTATATTTAAAAATGAATCACACATCTTAGAAGAGTGGATACAACATTATTTAATACGTGGAATAGAACATATATATCTTATTAACGACTTCAGTGATGATAATTATATGGAAATACTTAATCCGTATATAGAGAATAATAAAGTAACTCTTTTTAATAACGATAAAGATGAAAATGTATTTGGAAAACAAGTTAGAGCATATAATAAATTTTTTTTAAATTTAAAAAATATATCTGAATGGTTAATAATTGTTGACTTAGATGAATTTATGTACAATCCAAATGATATTAGTATATATAATACTGTTAAAAAACTTGATAATCATGAAAACAAAGAAGTTGATCAATTTAAAATTTGGTGGGAAAATTTTGGAAGTAACGGTTATATTGAACAACCAAAAAGCGTTGTTCAATCATTCACAAAAAGAAGTCCAAGTTGGTTATTAAAAGAATATCAAGATAAAAAAAAAGATTTTCATTCATTTAAAGTAATTGTAAGGACAAAAAAAATAGCTAAGATCGGTATTCATGGTTGTTTTTATAAAAATAAGAATTATGACGACTATAAAGATTATATGAAATGGGTTGATAATAATGATCTTATTATTAATCATTATGCAATTCAATCGTTAGAATATTTTAAAAATAAAAAAATGAGAGTTGGAGTTGGAAACAAATATGTTAAAAATGTTACAATGAACTATTTTAATGAACGTAACGATAATAAAGTATTAGATAATAAATTAAAAATACAATCATTAAATTATTTAGACGAACTTGATGATGAAGTTACAGTAGTTATTACATCGTGTAACAGACAACATTTACTAGAAAATACACTAGATAGCTTCTTTAAATATAATACTTATCCAATAAGAGAAGTTATTATTATTGAAGATTCTGGAAAACAAGATATTAATAATTTTTGTATTGAAAAATATTCTGGACAAAATTTTTTTTTAATTTATAATAAAACTAATATTGGACAAATTGAATCTATTGATATCGCATATTCTCATGTTAAAACAAAATGGTTATTTCATTGTGAGGAAGATTGGATCTTTTTTAAAAAAGGTTTTATAGAAGAATCTATGAGTATAATTAAAATGAATGAGAAAAAGATATGTAATGTTTGGCTTAGACCTATTAATGAATATACAGGAGGCAAAGAAAGACTCGTGACTACCAATAACCCTCATTATGATTATATTAAAAAAAATTTTAAAGTTTGGGGTAATCAATTATGGAGTGGTTTTTCTTTTAACCCTGGTTTAAGAAAAACAAAAGATGCCCTAATATTATCACCTTATGTTAAAAATGTTCCAGTTGAAGAAAAAATTAATAGAGTAACTGAGTATACTATTAATCTTGAATATAGAAAATTGGGGTATATTGCAGCTATTCCAAAAGATAAAAGTGGATATTGTAAACATGGTGGTCAAAAAGAACATGTTAAAAAATCTTGGGAAAAATAAATTACTTACTTCTCTCACTTCTCTCTTGAATCTCTAAAACCCATAGAATATATGGGTCAACACCCATTTTATAAAATGTGTCTTCTATCCCTTTCATTACACCTTTCTATAGATTTTAAGAGAGAAATGAGAGAAGATAAATATTATTTCGTAATTTAAATAAAAAATTTAGATATATATTTTATTAATGAATTTAAAAAATTTTTTAATAAAAAACATTATTGCTCCTCATGGTATAACTGATTTAACACATAGTGTCATTAATAATAATTATGAAAAATTATTTGAAATTCAAAAAACTACACTGATATTTTCTGAAATAGTTACTAATTTTTTTCATGCAAATACATTTTATGATATACTCTTTTTTGCTGCAACAAGTTATCACTTTAGAAATGACTTCAAAAATGTATTCATTGAAGATATTAAAATTCCAAAAATAATAACAAGTATTGTATTTATTGGAAGTTGTATATCTATTGATAAAATTATTCCCTTTGAAATTGGAACTGATTTATTAATATTATTTATGTCTTTCATACATGTTCCGAATCACTATAGGAATAATTGGAAACATATACAAAAAGACCCTGTATTTAGTTACTTAGTAATATTTGTATTTACTTGTTTTATAAATGGAGCAACTAATTTTAATGAATATTTGATATTCAATGAACAACTTCTTATTTTTTTTAAATCAATAATCATAAGTCACATAATATATTCTGAAAAATATGTTGAATAAATATAAAGATAATAACATAGTATTATCATGTTTGATATTGTTGTTGCTATTTCTATGAACAAAGGAATTGGTTTTAAAGGTAATATACCATGGAAAAACAAAGAAGATATGTTATTTTTTAAAGATTTAACTACAAAAACAAAAGATCTTAATAAAAAAAATGCTATAATTATGGGAAGAGTTACATTTGAAAGTATTGGAAAAAAACCTTTAATTAATAGAGATAATTTTGTAATAACAAAAAATAAATATGATAATGTGATATCGTATTCTAACTTAGATGAATGTTTAAATGATCTTATACAAACTAAAAAATATGAATCAATATTTGTTATTGGTGGAGAAAAATTATATAATGAAGCTCTTAACCATCATTTGTGTAAAAAAATATATATGAATGTAATAAAAACAATGACATTATGTGATACTTATTTTATTTATGATGAAGATAAATTCAAAATTACTAGTATGCAAAAAATCAGTGACAAAGTCAATTCATTTATACTTGAAAATACTAATTATCAAATTCCTCGTATAATGAAGAACAAGGAGAATCTGTAAAGTCAGCGTAATAACTCACTTTATAAGGTTGAGTATTATTTATAGATTTATAATAAAAACCCCATTCTAAATATCCTTCACTTGAATTAACCATACAATCGTATATTTTTCCTTCAAATTGACTAAAAATACCTTCATTTATAGTTGCATTTTGTGGAAAAATATTTAAAGGTTGATTTCCATAACCACCTAGACGATTTGCTAATATATGTCCTGCATCACATGAATCATAACCATCATCTTCTAGTGAACGAGCGTATTTTCTAGTACATGATGTCGTATCAGAACCATTGTGTAATGATGAATTATTTATTATTCCAACACCTTTTACGATAACAGGTATATTATTATGTTCTTCATAGTAATATGTTACATTAGCCCCCCCTTTACCCATTATAATATTATTCTCACCTACTTCAGGACATGGAACAGTAGTGCAAAAACAAGAACTTTCTTGTGTATTACCAATATAAGCAATTAAAAAAAATATACACAAACGTAACATATAATATATATATATATATTTTCTTTTAATATAATTACCTAGCTACTACTAGACCTAAACTAATGATTTCATTATACCTTTATACTTTTCTAAATGTTCGGGATTAGTAAGTAATAAACGCATAGCATCAATTATGCGATCATCCTCACTGTATCCTCCTTGTCTTCTGTTACATTCACCATGCCCCCAATACATATTTCTAACTAGAAATCTATCATTCGGATCTCTATGACAAATCTCCATGAAATTATTTTCTGATTTATATGTACTCGAGTATTGATTTGCATCTATACATTCTCCACAGTACTTGCACTTATGAATATCCCTTTCTTCAAGATGTTCTTTTATATCTTCAAATGATGTCTTATCAATATTTTTGAAGTTATAAATCTGACTTAGTAACTCCTTCATAGTCAAAGAAAGTTCACTTGGTAAACAAAAGTCTTTTGGTCTAACACCCAATGGTGCAGGATATGAAGGTGATTTTACATATTCATCATAGCTTATCTCTATTGGAGGACACCAACGAGAATTTCTATTGAAAATTTCTGAACCAAAACGTTTATGACCTGAAATTTTTATTTCACCAGATTTATAGTTCAAATACTGATCAATAGTAACATAAGGAGCACCTTGTGACTGTATCATCTGAAATAATTTATCCTCGATTATCTTTTTTACTCTTACATCACAAGTATCTTTTTTTATCATTTTATCAATTTGCTTCTCCAACTTCTTTACCTCTTCTCTTTTATTGAATTCTTCAATATGAATTGGTAAAGGATACTTTGGACATTTGAGATATCCATTTTCATCAGGTTCAATCTTTTCCAAATTAAATAGATTCTCTCTTGTTAATTTGAAGTGACGATCACAACTAGAATGAAGTGAATTTACTAACATGAACTCACTATCAATATGAATTACTAGTGCTGGACAACCTTCAACCAATCCCCACTCTTTTTTTGCACTTTGACCTCTTTGTGATGATGTTACATAATGTAATGCCATTGTCTTACTTGGTAACACATAATCACCTTTTGTAAAGTCATAAAAAGACTTTGAATTTATTTCAATAGTTGAAACAATATCGTAAACTGTTCGTTGAATTTCAGAATCCATCTTGTATTTTGTATCTATACAATTCATTTAAAATTTAAATTTAAAATCAATTTTTTTTAAACAGTTTTGCAAAAATTTTTAGATCTTTCTATAAGTCCTAATACTTTTTTTTCAATTCTCTTAATCATGATAGCATCCTTATAATCAAAATTATCTTTTTCATCCTCAGTCAAACACATTGCTTTATAAAAGTAATTTAGAATTATATGTAAAAACTCATTATCAATTTCAATCAAAATTTTTATTATATTTCTCTCTATTGTTTCGTTATACAATTCTGTAATTTTATTATAAAATAGATTATAGTTGTAATAACGATACATATAGAAAGCTATTATAAATATCTGCATGAATTTTGCACACTCTCTATTGTCATCTTCATCTAACCATTCTTCTTCTATACAAAAGTCACTATCCCAATCTATAAACTTTAACACTATTTGATTATTTCCATTCATTCTTAATACTATATTTTCAGGTTTAATATCATAGTAAACTATATTCAATTCTAACATTCTATCTATTAATTTTATTACTTGATTTACAATATCTTCGTATATTTCTTCTTTATTTTTATAATAACCTTCAACTTGCAAAATTTTAATATGTTTCTTAAATCGTATAAACTTAGCTAATGATATATCATATGCTTCAACTACAGAATATCGATGAATGTTTCCATCTACCAGTATGTTTCCAAAATAATACACACGTGGACTTAATTCAGCTCTCATCGCTTTTACTAAAATACGTTCGTCTTCTTCTTTCACATTATAACTAATGTAAATTTCATTATATCTGTCGTTAAAATTATAACTACTGTCTATATCTCCTGGATAGAATATTTTTTTTGATATTCTTACTACTATATCATCATTTCGATATATCAAATTATGACTTCCCTTTTCAGTACAGTATTTATTAATTATATTGAAAGTTTCAAATACATCTTCACTCCTATCCACGAATCTACGATGTATTGGATTTTTTCGTGGTTTCATGTTAGGATTTTTCAAATATTTTTCTATTTTCATATTACGTAGTTCATTAGTGCTACACGTTAAGAATTCCATTTTAATTAATATAAATTTTGTATATTTAAATTAATTCAATTTTTTTTATTTAATTCTCTTTCTACGAGTATTTCTTCTTTTACTTTTATTTCTCTTAGTTTTTCTTTTTACACCACCACGTTTTGACAATCCTGTAGCTATATCTATAGGTCTTAAATCCTCATCAACCCAAATCCTAGAATGTGGCCAATCCCATTTTGGTTTTGGTTGATCAATTAAAGTTCTTTCTGGAGTTATATTATCATTTAACTCTCTATATTTCAATTTTGGTATTCTTTTACATATTGGACAAGTTCGTTTTCTTGTTGTTTTTCTCATTTTTTTCCAACACTCTACATGAAAGTAATTTTGACAACCAATTCCTTTCTTTATTCCATTATCTCCTCCGCAGATAAGAATATTAGGTTTACCATACTCAAAACCTCTCATACAAATTGGACATAATATGGGATTTCCATAATCATCTGTAATTTCGATATAACCATCCTCATCTGTTGAAGTAGAAAATAAAGACATAGCCCCACCTCCTCCTTTCATTTTTTTACGCCCATATTTACAATATTGTTTCTGAGAAAAACCTTTTGGATTTTTACAATTTATTTTTGCTTTATATTTCTTTGACCATTTTTTTCCTCCTGACGTCATTCTAGCAACTGGAAGATCTGAATCATCTCCACTAGATCTTCTTTTACCTAAATTAGTAATTCTTCCTTCAATAAGAGGGTAACGAACATCTGTATTATAAGTCATTAAATAACGTTGTATGACGTTTAGATGTCTCAATCTTACTGCTGTAACATTAATTTCTTCTTCAATTTTATCAATTTCTTCTTGAAGTCTTGAAATTTCAATATACAACGTAAATGGCTGAACCGACTGCCCCTCATCCAACTCAGCTCTCTTAGATTGTTGTGATCGTTCAACACTCCTAAGTTTTCTATGAAGTTTTCCATATTTATCTTGTTGATTATCGATAATATCTTTTATTCGTGATTTTATATCTCGATATTCATTAATTCCTTCGTCCTCTTGATCGTATACTAAATTTATTATATATTCACCTTTTCCTCTCTTATCTCCCAATTGTGGAGTCTTACGTTGTGATTCATCTGTTATTATATATTCTTGAAATCGAGAAATATCTTGTCTAAAAGGTGTAGTATAATCAAATATATATATTACTTGTTTAACTAATTCAGCATGAGGTGCTATTTCCCCTTCCATAGATGGTCTTGATAATTGTCCACCTCCTCCTTTTAATTTATTTTTTTTAATTGATATATTCATATATTATATTAATATATTAATAAATACCTTTATTCATTTCTAAATTCTTTTAATTCATTTTCAAGGCCTGCAATGACATCATATAATTCATCTATTTCATGACCCATATCTGTTACTAACTTATCTGTTTCGTCTAATTTATTTTGTAACGCATCTACTTTTTGTCTAGATTCTTCTAGCTGCTTTTTGAGTTCTTCTTCGGAATTACTCATATATATAAATTAATATTTTATTAATTGATATTTTAAAAATTCATTATTATTATTATATATTATTTCAACAATATTTTTGCTTTCTATGTTAAACTCTTCAAAATCATCATCAGATATTTTTAATAAATGTTTTAATAATACTCTAACGCAATGCTTATGAGTTATTATAATTGGAATATTTTCAATATTATTTAACGTATACATAATATCGTTTTCATAATATGGTAATAACCTTTCTAATACATCTTGTTTAGATTCTCCATTTTTTTTACTTTCCCAATAACAATTTCTATAAACTGGGTATTTAGATATTGATGATAAATTTTTTATAACAGGTGGTTTCATATAAAAATTATTTCTCATCATAGACGTAAATTTTTTACCATATTGTTCTCTAATAATTTCTCTTGGTATACCCTCTAATCTTCCATAATGTTTTTCATTAAGTCTCCATGTAGTGTAAGTTTTTGTTTCAAAGTTTTTTATTTCATCCTTCATATGCCTTTTTATAATATTAGATGTATCTAGAGATCTTTCCAGAACCGAAGAAAAGAAAATATTAGGATATATTCCTTTTTCACATAATGTTTTGGCAATTATTTTCGCTTCGTTTCTACCATTATCTGTTAATGGTATATCTGTCCAACCTGTAAATTTACTATCATGATTCCATATTGATTGGCCATGTCTAACTACATAAATTTTTCTTAATATTTTATTCATTAAATTAAATATTAAAATTATTTTAAATAATTATATTTTGTAATAATTTATTTTACTTTCTTGAGTCCATGTTTGACATACATTAAACTCAGAAATTTTATTACCACCATCAATTGGTGGTAATGGTTTACTACAAAATATTTGAGTACCCTTTTTACATTCTTTTTTAATTTTTTCGGCAATTTTTACATTTACATCTTCTGGAAAACATAAATTACTTATATATATAATATCAAAGTCACTGTAATCCCATCCATCATCTAATATGTCTTCATTAAAAAACTTTACTTTATTCTTATCTTTTAATTTACTATTTTCCAATTTTTCAATTGCTCTCTCATGTCTTGATTTTGACAATTCAATCCCAATTCCCATTTGTAACTGTGGATATAACTTAATAGCATTTAATACAACATTACCTTCACCAGAACCTAAATCAACAAATATTTTATCTTTTTTTACTTTAACGTTGTCCTTCATAATTGTTTTTAAACCATCTAATGTTAATTCACCATAAGTGATTGCATATCCCTTAGAAGTAAAATATTTTTGATCATCATCAGAAACACCTTTCCACATATTATCCATAAAGAAATTATATTTTTAAAATATCTTTTATAACTAATATCGATGGAAAAATAGATTGATAATAACACCAACGACTAAAAGTAGAACCTCTATCAAAAAGATATGTATTTAATGCTAATGTTAAAAATCCTAAACCGCTATACAAAATATTTACATTTAAATCTTTTAAGAATAATGATGGAAGTAAAAATACTAAAAAATATAAAATCATAAAAATATTTTCATCAATACTCAAATAAAAATCTAACGCAAAATTATTTCCATTTGTATAACTAGGCCAATTTAAAGCATTTGTATTAATATTCTTTTTTGTACATTTTCCACGCAAATAAAAGTTATAAGACCAATAAATTAATGAAACAATACAAGAAATTATTAAAATATTAAATAATGTTTTTTTAGATAATGAAAGAGTATTAAATATGTAAGCACCATAAATAATAGAAATAGCTTGTAAAGATAATTCTACAGGAACTAATGTAGATGCTATTTGGTTATATCCGGTACATTCTTGATCTATCCATATAAAATATTCTAATAATTGCATTTGGATTACTACAAAAAATACTAAACCCATATATCTATGAAATTTATTCTTAGAGAAAAATAATAGATACAAACTTGTTGGTGCTCCTATTAAATATGATGTTATTGAAGATTCTGCACTATAGCACATATATTAACTAAATATTATTTTTGCTACTATTATGTTTAATCAAAAGACGAACAGGACCTTCACTGTTCTCATTATTTGTATCTTCTTCGTTATCACTAGATACTACAGAACTATCACTTGAATTTAATTCCATATCATAGTTATAATCTTGTTCTTCCTTATCATACTTTTTCCTTAATTGATGAATTCTTTGTTGAGATCTTAAATCATAATCAATCACTTCCTCTTCTTGATCTAATTGTCTTTTAATATCAGATACTATTATGTCTCTTTTGGATATATCAATTGGGTTTAATCCCATTATATCTTCAGGTATACCATTTTGTTTTTTTCTAGACAGAATATCATAAACATATTCACCTAATGAGTCATCATCGTTATATCTTTTTCCATATATATCTTGTCCAGTTTCAATATCATTTTTTGATTTGCGATTATTGCCATTAGTACGTGAATATAATTTTTTTTGAATTTTAATATCATGTTCTAAAGAGTTATGATCAGGATGTGACAATTGAGAAATATTCATGTAATTAGACCAATTTTGATCGACTAATTCTGTTTTTCTATAAGGTATATCTAAGTATTTTTTTTGAAAATCTGAACTATCACTATTAGATACATATGGTGCAATCTTTTTTGACATAGTATATTTATCTTTCATATTTATTAAATATAGTGGCATTGGATTTCTTTCTTTTCTAGCTAATCCTAATTGTATATTTATATCGTCATATATTTCTCTAAAACTTTTTGAACTTGTTGCGTGTTCTAACATATATCTTTCGGGTTGTTTGAACTCTAAAATTTTTTGTTGAAGAGCAATAATTAAATTAAGTACACCTGCAATTACAGGTATTAATATTAAATTATCATCGTTGGATGATTGAACTCCAGAAGCAATAAACATTAATACACTTGATACCATTGTTTGTGTAAATATATACATCATTGATACTTGATACATTTTTCTATAACGTTCAGATATGTCTCTGTGCAATAAAAAATAACATAAAGATTTTTCTCCTATTGATTTTAATATTAATTCTTGTTTAAGTGACCATTCAACTTCTTCGTTTCTTTTTCTAATTCTTTTTACAATGTCTCTAAATTCATCTTCATTTACAATTTCTTTTTGTACTAGTTTTGCTAAAGAAAGTATATTATGTAAACTAATACTCTTTTTTTTATTAATTTTCTCTTTATTACCACTACCTACTTCATCTACTTCATCTACTTCATCTACTTCATCATCTTCTCTTTCTGTTTCATCATTTGTTTTCTCTTCTTCTCTTGTTTCATCTGTAGTGTGATACGTAAACATACCTGGTGGAGCTCTTGGTGGAACACCCCCATTCATTACTGGATTTTTGGGTGGACCTCTTGGTGGTGGACCTCTTGCAGAATACGTGCTAAAATTAGAATAATTATTTTGTTTATCTTCTGGATTATTATCCGTATCTTTAAATTTTACATATTTTGAACGTTTAATAAAACCTCTTGCTAATGCTTGTAACTTAACTACTTTTTTAAAATCTTCTCCTTTCTTAGAATGTTGATCCATATAAATTATAAAATATTTTTATTAAATGTATATTCCTTATTCATTATCCAATAACGTCTTTTCATTTTTGGTATAATATTATCTTTAGTGGTTAAATGATTAACTTGATCTTTCCATAAATGTAAATTATTTATATCATGAACTTCACTCCATTCATTTACAAATATTACTGGTAATTCATCATATAAATAATCCATTGCTGAGTGTTTTGTTATAACTATACCTCCTAACATAAATACTTCCCATGTTCTATGACAATCTAATCCTAGACCATGAGTACAAATTACAAACTGATACTTAGAATATAATTCATAAACTTTTTTCATATCTTTTAATCTATTTTCTAGTATTACAACATGTTCATATTTCTCTTTATTAACTAATTCCTTTTTTACAACTAGCCTTTCTTTACCAACGCCTGGTCTACCTAATAGGTGAACATCACAAAAAACTTTCATTTCCTTTTTATCATAAAATTCATCTCTCTTATCTAACATTGTTTTAATAGTTGAATTTTTATTATGACCAACCCACCAAATTTGAACTGCAGGAAAACCTATAGGATATGGAAATAACTTTGGATGAATCAATGTTCCATCGTAATTTTGTGTAAACCATTTTTTTATTTTAGGACATTCTAATATTTTATTTACTGTTTCATCTTTTACCGAACTTGGTACTGGTCTAGCACCATATGATGAAATCAATATACAATCATTTTTTAATGCATCTAAATTATTAGCTAGTAAATCTATATCAGTTATTCTACATTGATCTTCTTTAAACCAAAATTTACTTTTTTTACTTATCAATGCACAATTCCTAACCCATATTATTTCATCACCACTAGATAATTGTCCTCTTATCATATTTATTAAATTTTCCTTAGGAAAATCTAACGCAAATTCTCCATTATGATAAGCAGACTTCTTCATGTTTTTTGGATATATCCAATCATCCAATAACTCGTCCATAATATAAATTATATAATTATTTAAGTAAAATAACAAAATTAATTATAATAAAAATAATTATGGAAAAAATCATTTATCCTGAAAATTATCATAAGTCTACATTGAAAAAATATGCAACTAATATTCCATTATTAGAAAAAATTATAAAAAAATATGTAATTAAATATCCTACTACAAAAATACTTTTTAAATTACAAGAACAAAGCATGAATTCTAATGATATTACTTTCTTTTTTCAACTTGAACATACATTAGTTTTAAGTGAAGGAAGAGACTTAAAAGGAGCAAAACCTGGTAAAATACCAAGTATTTATGATAAAAATAAATTTTACCATGTTCGAATAGATAATATAAATGGTTTTAATAATTATAAATTTGTTATTGAATATAGTAAACCAAATATATATAATCTTGAAACATCAAATTCCTTATCAAATACAAACATTAATAAGATAATTTATATACCTCCTATTGCTTATGATTACTCTATACCTAATTATCAAGAGAGAAATATTGATATTTTTACGTCATTTCATTTTATAGGTAATAGTAAAAGAAGAGAAATATTTATTAATAAAATGAAATCGTTTTCTAATTTAAATAACTATTCAAAGAAAAATATAACAAATGTTTTTAATATTGATGAATTAAAAAAAATATATACTAATTCAAAAGTTGTTATTAACGTTCATCAAACAGATCATCATCATACATTCGAAGAATTTAGAGTATTACCTGCTTTACTTGCTGGATGCTTAATAATAAGTGAAGATGTTCCTTGTAAAGATCAAATACCATATCATAACTACATTATATGGACAAATATGGATGATATTTATTCAAAAATTAATGATGTTTTATCAAATTATGAAATATATTTTAATAATATTTTTTCTGAAAACTCTGGATTGAAAGAAGTATTTGAAAAAATGATAAATGATGCTGAAAATGATTTTTTTAATAAAATATCAAAATTTGAAGAATTAGATAAATATATTAGTTCTAAAAGTAAAATAAAAATGTCTCAAGAAAATATGGATGATAATCTAATTTTCGATTTTAATAATTATACAAAAAAAACAAAAGAATTAGAAAGAGAATTCAAAAGACTATTAGAAGTTGAAAAAAAATACAATGATTTATATGATGAGAATAAATCATTGAGAAAACAAATCAAATTATTAAAAAATGATAAAATACCTCAATCAGAACATTTTAGCTTAAGTAAATGTGCTTTAGAATACGGTCTTGATAAAGTTATGCGTTTCAAAGATGGAAGACATGTTTTCGGACATAACTTTATTTCAAGTTATAATAAATTATTCAAAGATTATGATATTGATAATGTTGAAGATGTTCTTGAAATTGGAATAGGATGCCTTGAAAAGGGACAAATGGGAGGACACAATGGCACTATAACAAAATATGGTTATAAAACAGGTAACAGTTTAAGAATGTGGAGAGATTATTTTATTAATTCTAATATACATGGTATCGATATTTATAAGGAAGCAATGATTTATAATGAAGATAGAATTAAGACTTATGTATGTGATCAATCAAATAAAGAACAACTAAATAAATTATTAAAAGATGATATTAAAAAGCAATTGGATATTATAATTGACGATGGTAGTCATGAGTTGAGCCATCAATTAATATCATTTGAAGTCTTGACACCTTATTTGAAAAAAGGGGGTATATATATTATTGAATGTATACAACCTAAACATATTTCTTCATTTTTAAACTTATCTGTTTTTAAAAATAAAAAAGAAATTGAAGATAAATTTGAAATAATTCATTATGATACAAGAAACGATACAAATAAAAATGACGATTTTATGATTTCTTTTAAAATTAAATAATGTTATATTATCTTATATATATCTAATATATATTAATTATTTTTCGTATTATAATTAATATTAAAAGCAATATACATGTAATATTAATTTTTGTAAGGTTTTGATAAGGTTCATTGTAACATTTAAAATCTTTTAAATTCTAACTGTTTATAGTCTCTATCGTTTTGTAATGGTTTATCCAATGGTTGTACTAGTGTTGATAAATCATGTCTATATTTCATATAACTTTTTGCTTCTCCATAAATGTCTTTTACACAGTAATCAATTATTATCTTATTCAAAGCTTCTATTTGTCCAGTAATATCATTTGGTAAGTTTTTACAGTTTTGCAAATATACGCTTCTCATTATTGTTTTTAAACTATCTGAATTTTGTTTAGCTATTATATATTCATTATTTGATTTTTTGTATACTCCAGCACGAATTCCATTTTGAAGTATTTCTTGATTTTCAGAAGAAAAAAAAGCTTTAGACAAACAAGTATCATAAAAATTACCATTCATTGCTTCAACATAATCATCACTTTTTGTAGGTATTTTATCATATAAATCAAATTGATTCATTTGACTTTCATCTGATAATTTTATTCGGCCATTTTCTAAATTTGTATTTGCCATATATATATATAATTTATAAAAAAATATACAACTTTTTAATTTATTATGATATATTATATGGACACTTTCAAATATACTGCATTAATTGTTTCTGTTACTATTTTAGTTGTTGCATTAATTCTTATAGGATTATCTATTAGAAAATCAATGAAAGGTAAAACTTGGCCACCTGTTGTATCTAGTTGTCCTGATTTTTGGAAATTTGATGATAGTACTAATGAATGCGTTAATATAAATGATTTAGGGAATGCTAATGATACTTTTTGTCCTAATTATCCTAGTGCTGATTATTCTACTTGTGAAAGATTTGATTTTAGTAGCGATAGTAAATTTACTGGTGCTAATGATAGATGTGAAAAACAAAAATGGGCTGACGCTTTAGGATTAAAATGGGATGGTATTACAAATAAAAGAGATGTTTGTGATGAAGTATAATTTTTAAAATAAATTAATATTATAATGAAAAATATTTTAATATTAATTAATAATTTACCAATTGAATTATGTGATATTATATACAATTATTTACCTATTTCAACAATAATGCGTGTAAATAAGACAAATTACTCAAAATATTATTATGAATATATTTTTTTAAAAATTAGAAATCATATTACGTATGCTAGAAATAATATTTGTTATGATAACTACTTCACTTTCTCCCATTATGTTAACTGTTGTAAAAAAAAATTATTTCTAAAGAAAAAGATAAATTATAATGGTAAAAATTATTTTGCTCTTATAGAGTTATATAAAAATTTATGTAACTATTACGAGTCTACTAAATGTAAAAATATAATAGATCAAATTCATATTAATCAAATAAAAGATGTTTTTTGCTTATAAAATATTTATGTTAAAATTTGTATAAAAGAAACTTATTACTATATTATTATGGATGATATAAATTTAAATAAAATTCTTGATAGAGAAAAAATTATCAATGAAATAAAAACAAAAATTAATGATTTTGAAAATAATAAAAACTTGTTAAACATTAAAAGAGGTTTTTATATATATGGTAATCCTGGATCAGGTAAAACAACACTAATTACTAATATTCTAAAAGAACTAAATTATGATATTATAAACTATAACGCTTCTGATGTAAGAAATAAAAGTATTATTGAAAACATCACTAAACACAATATGTCTGAAAATAATGTTATGACTATGTTTAAACGAAGTTGTAAAAAAATTGTTATTATTATGGACGAAATTGATGGAATGAACAATGGAGACAAAGGTGGTATTAACTCATTAATTAAAATTATAAGACCAAAAAAAACAAAAAAACAAAAAAACGAAGAATATAGTTATAATCCTATTATTTGTATTGGAAATTATCATATCGACAAAAAAATTAAAGAACTTATGAAAGTATGTCATACTTTCGAAATTAAATCACCAACCGATAATCAGATAAATAATATTATAGAAGAAATTATTCCTTCTGTATCACATGTAAATAAAAATAATATAATTAAATACACACAAAATGATCTTAGAAAACTGAATAATTTATATGAAATATATATTAAAAAGGAAGATCTCTTCAAAAATAATAAAATATTCGAAACTTTACAAACAAAATCTTATATTGATGATATAAAAAAAACTATTATTACTTTATTCAATAATAAATATAATAGCGTTTCACATAATGAGATTATATCTGAAACTGATAGAACTATAATTGCTCTATTATGGCACGAAAACGTTGTTGATATATTGTCTAAAAATAAATATAATAAAATGATACCACTATATAATAAATTTTTAGATAATATTTGTTTTTCTGATTATATTGATAGAATCACTTTTCAAAAACAAATATGGCAATTTAACGAAATGACATCACTTTTAAAAACATTTAATAATAATTATCTTTTACATAATAACATTGAAAACATTAAGTACAAACCCAAAAGTGAAGAAGGTGTAAGATTTACAAAAGTACTAACAAAATATTCAACTGAATTTAACAATTCTATATTTATTTTTAATTTATCACAACAACTTATGATGGACACTAAAGATATATTGTGTTTTTTTAACAACATTAAAAATGAGAACTTATCAGAAAATGAAATTGCTATTTTTTTTGAAAATTATGAAATTAATAAACTTGATATTAACAGAATCTATAGATATATTGAATTTTTTAACGATAAGAATGTCATTTACACAGATGATGAAGAAGAATATGAATATTAAAACATATATTAAAAATCATCACTCCAATCATCGAATTCATGATGTAAACCACCTTCATACAAATTAATAACTTTTAATGAACTATCGAATATATCTGAAAGATGTGAATTTTCTCTTATTAAAGCTAATTTATATTCTACTGATAAATGAATATTTTCTAACGTTTTTAACATTTTTATCTTTTGAAAATTTTCGTCTATTTTACTTATACTTTTGTGGTCACGATGAGTTACTGTTTCATAACGTTCATCCATACCATGATTTACGCTACCCTGATTCTCAAACGGTTTAACATCTTCTAACTTTTCCACCTTTACTATTTTATCACCAACTCTCATTCCAAAACCGCTAACGGGATATGGAAATCCTTTTGAAAGACAAATAAGTAGAAATAAATATATTATTCTAAACATTTTAATAATATATTTTATATTATATTTAAGTCAATTTTTTTAATTCATACATAAATGCATTGTATTCTCTTTTGTATTCTTATCTCTTTCTAGTTTTGTTTTAATATGTTCTAAAATTGATATCTTTTCCTTGAATAATTCGTTCTCATTTGATACGTGGTTAATATGTTGTTGAGCTTGCATCAATGCGCCATTCAAAGAACTTATATTATCATCTTTCTCTTTTAGTACCTTTATTAAATCTTCATTTGTTAAAGATCTTTTATTTCCACTTTTATCTTCCATTATTATATTTCCAACACCAATATTCGATTGTAAATCCTTGTTCTTACTTTCAAGTAAAGTAATTTTTGATTCTAATAAACGATTCTTTTCCAATAATTCACTATGTTTATTATCAATTGGTAATGATGTATTCTTTAACTTTACTACTTGTCTTTCTAACAATTCTATTTTTTTATTTAAAAGTTCTACTATATCATCATTATCACTTTTTAATTCAACAACTCTATTCTTATTTTCCAATTCTTTTATTGTTTTTTCAAAATCTTTTACTTTATAATCCAATTGATTAACTGTCATTTGTAAATTTCTTGACTGTTCGTCTTTCTGTTTTAATAAATGTATTATTTCTTCCATATTTAAGGTTTTCTTTTCACCATTTGGACCTTCTGCTATTATTTGAGGTTGTTGAACTTGTGGATATTTTCCACTTTCTATCATTTTTTTTCTTTCCTCTTCCATCATTTTTTCTCTTTTTAATCTTATCTCTTCTGTTTGTTTTAAAACATCTGGTTTGTGTTTTGGTAATCCTGGTTCATAATCTTTTAATAAACCATGTATCTTATTCATAAAAAAATCTCTTAACATACCTTCTTTTACTAAATCTTTTACACTCCATTTTGAATCTTTTACTACTTGAGGATTTGGATTTTCAAGTAATTTTTTTTTATCAAATGTATTATGATCATGTGAAAATACTAAAATTGTTTTTTTAGGGTCTAATTGAACAAATGGTACTGTATAATCTTTTAAAAATTTCTTTTCTTCTGCCAATGCAGCTTCATCATCATATGTATTACCATCTCTAAGTAATTCACGTTTAAAAGCAAATGTTCCAGCTGTTGCATGATTTGGAGCATATGGACCAAATTGTATCACTTTATTTATGTGTTTAAAGTATACATAAATTTCACTTGATCCTGCACATAAAGCATTCTTATTTTGATTTAATGTCTGAACAGCATGACTTACTCTATCTGAAGGATAATAATCATCATCATCCATATATACCAATATTTCACCAACACTCTTTTCATGCATTAAGTTTCTCTTTTTACCAAGTTGCATTTTTTCATCATATTTAAAGTATTTTATATTTGGTATTCTTTCTTTTGCCTCATTTATTAAATCTTCTATTGGATCAGTTCCATCATCTATTATTACCCATTCCATTTTATCTTTTGGAAAATCCTGATTTTCATACATTTTTATCATATAAGGTATAAATGGTCTCCTATTAAAAGTAGGAGTGCAAACACTTACCAATATCTTAGACTTACTTGGAGAGTTCTTCTTTTTGTTATTTTTTCCCATAAAATATAATAATTATTATGTTTAAATAATTATATTTTAAATATTTATATTATCCTTACTACCTTTTGTCAAATATCCAAAAAAATTCATTCCTAAATGTAATAATAATGCAACTGCTGCAGCAATTGTTGCACCAAATCCTAAATGAGAATAACCTATCATTCCAGCAAATAATAACCATAATGTCGCTATCCATTTTCCATTGTTTGCTAATATTTTCATTATTCCTTCCAATTTACCTTCTTTAAAATGAGAAGAATTAGAATCACCTCTTGCAGCAAAAATTGTTATCCAATAAATCATTGAAAAAAATATGTAAGCTGGTACAGTCATCATTATAGCAAAGAATGATACAAAATATAGAACAAAATTTCCAAAAAACAATTTAACACATTTATAAATAAATTCTGAACTAATAAAATCTGTATTTCCATTTCCTATCATAGTACTATCATCTACACCTTCTACACCTTCCATCTCTGGACGAAGTGTAAATAAAAAGTGTTTAAAATTCATTAAACAATAAAAAGCTAATAAAACTCCTAACATCATTGGTCCTACAAATACTGTCATTACTGCAATTAAAGATGAAACAAATAAACTTCCAAACCCTGAAATACCTTCTTTAGGTTCTTCTCTTTTATAACCTTCTCTAACTAAACTAATTATACGACTCAAACCATATCTTCCTGTTGAAAAAGTTTCCTTTAGCGTATTTTGTACAAAATCAATTACTTCTGTAAATATCCCTGTTTTCCAAGCTCCTTCAAGTGCAAAACCTTTTAAACAATATGCACTACTACTTGAATCTAAATTAAAAAAACTTTCATCATCATTAGGTGGTGAGTCACATGTATACGGTACATCATCTATATTTATACCTTTAAAATCACCCTTATTATAATTCATTTTATATCCATACATTAATACATGAAAACTTGCACCACACCAAAAAAATATTATTACTGCTGCTGTCATATAAAGTAAATCTCTTGCATAATTGGGTAGACCTACTCTTAATGGTTTCGGAGGTTTAATTACATTTAATAATTCACTTTCTTTTAATTTTTCTTTAGTTTTATTATTTGACATATATATATATTTAACATTATATTCTAAATATAATAATTAACAAATTTAAAAAAAAATATTACAATTAATATAATGCCAAGTTTAATTTCAATTAATGATATATCTATTGATAAAATTGAGAAAATATTTAAACTAGCTACTAAGTACAAATCTATTATTAAAAATAGTAGATTGGCTCCAAATCAAAAGACAAACTCTACCCTAAAACCTTATAATATTGGTATTATGTTTTTCGAACCATCTACAAGAACTTTTTGTTCATTTCAAAGTGCAGTTAACAGATGTGGAGGGAGTTATGTTACTTATAATCATGAATACTCTAGTTCTAAAAAAGGAGAATCACTTAGAGACACTATTAAAACTATGGAAGCATATTGTGATTTACTCGTTATTAGACATCCCGAAAAGGGGGTTTTTGAAGATATAAAAACATATACAAATGTTCCACTTATTAATGCGGGAGACGGTTCTGGTGAACATCCTACACAAGCTATACTTGATCTATATACAATAAATACACATTTTGATAAAAAACTTTATTCAATACTATTTGTTGGTGATTTAAAAAATAGTAGAACTGTTCATTCATTAGTTAAACTATTAGTATCATTTTATAAAGACATTAAAATATATTTATTATCTATTGATGGTTTAGAATTTGATCTTACTCAATTTAAACAATATAACATTACAAATATTAACAGTTATAATGAATGTATCGAATTTGTTGATGTTGTTTATATGACACGTGTTCAACTCGAAAGACTTAATACTCATGATCCAAATATTATTTCAAAATATAAAAGTATTTCAATGACACCAGAAATTATGAAAAGAATGAAAAATATATCAATATTAATGCATCCACTTCCTAGAAATTTTGAAATTAATCCTGTCTGTGATAATGATCACAGAGCAAAATATTTTCAACAAGCAGAAAACGGTGTTTATGTTAGAATGGCGTTACTTAATTATTGTTTAAACGCAATTGTAATGTAATACAAAAATACAAAAATACAAAGTGCAAAACTAACAGAATATTTAACATTAGTTGAATTTTTTATTAAACTATTATAAATCACTTCTTTAGCAGTTAGACGTAATATTTTTGATTTTCTTTTCACCTTATTTAAATCTTTCTCTTTTAATTTATACTCTTTTGGAATTTTTACACCACTTCTTAACTCCATACATTAAAAATAATTATCTTTTTAAATCGTATTTCAATTAGAATTTAACTTCTTCTTCATTAATCAATTTATTCACTTCCTTATCATACCAAGCTTTTTTTTTATGAATAGAATTATAATATTTCATAAAATTAAGATTATCACTATCTGGTATTAGATCCTCTGTAACTTTTACTACATACTTAGATAAAACAAATATTAATAAAAACTTTCCTGGTTCTTTATTGAAATCTATATTTGACATATTATTTTGAATCTTAAATTGATCTCTAAATTCTCTTAAAATATTCACATCACAATTAACATAATTATCATTTATAAATATTCTAATAGCATTATCTATAAATATATTTTTGTATTCATGCTTTATAATTTCATCTCCAGTGGTTATTGATATTAATGATGGTAATTTCAATGTTTCATATAAAATATTATTAAATAATAATCCTGAAATTTGAAGTGCAATAAATTCTGTTATAAATCCATTTAATTTTAAAACAGGAATTTTGTTTAATTTACAGCATTTAATAATCTCATTTGCTATAATTTTAACTAATTTTTTATTGGCATCTCCACTAATTGATAAAGATAACGTAACATCATCAGTCCAGTTTATTTTATATAGCATCGTTTTTACCTTACCAACAACACTATTAGCAATATCCATTGCAAAGACATTATATTTAAAACACAAAGAACAACAAATACCCATATTTTTTGCTGCTGAAAAAAAATGGAATTCCAAAATCAATTTTTCTAAATAAAATAATAATAATAAAATATTATTATTTTATATATGAAGAAATTTACTATGAAAATGTTAATCATGTTATTCGTTGTTTTAATATTACTTTTAGCATTATTAGTATATGCAAAACCACTTTTAGAAAAAATGACTCCATTTTCCGTAGATATTTCTGGTGTTACATACACTGGAACTCTAGAAACAAAACAACAATACGAAATAGATATTTCTGGTGTTACACATACTGGTTATATTGATATTTCAAATAGTTCTGGTGGGTTTGGTGAGGCTGGCATAATTAATAATATTACAGTAAATGGAACAAGTGGTAGTGGTTCTTTAAATGATACATATCTACCAGGGACAGCTGCTACAAGTGGAGGGCATTATACTTCACCTTTAGACTTTTTACATGGATTTCCTGCTAGTACTGGTATGTTTACTGACGTTTCTGGAAGTGCAGGAGCTCTTTTACCTACATCAAGTGATGTATCTCAAACAAATTATAGTCTACCTTCTGCTGAAGAATCTCAATTAGGTACTCTAGGTGTTGATTACAATAAATGTATGGAAGGAGATCATGTTCCACCTACAGATGGCAGTGAAGAACCTATAGGAACTTATTACTATTTAAGAAGATCAGGAAGTGCATTTGGAAATGTATTAGAAACATGTGCAGAACAAGTTGCACCATGTGGTCAATTTAACGAACCAACTACTGGTCTTGGTGATGAGACAAGATGTACAAGTTTTTCAAGTAGAGCTGGAAGAAAGTTATGTAATTTTACACCTGCAGTTACATCTTCTGTTACTGACTCTAATGGTAATGTTAGTACTATAGTAGATGTATCTAGTAATTGTTTTTCAAAAACATTAGACCCACCATACATGGTTGATGCACCAGTTCCATCTTCTGATCCTAGTTCTGTATAAATAATATAAATTATTACTAATATTATATATTATTTAACAAAAGAAATCAGGCATTAAATCTTTCTCTTTTATTTCTTTATTTACTCTATATTTTTCAATGTCTATATCCAATGAAGCTAATACTTCGTCATCTATAAAATTCTTACCATTACAAATTTTAGGATCTGCCATTATTATTGATTTTGCTGCATCACCCATTATATCAGCAGTTCTAGATATATCAATCATTTCTTGTCCTCCTAGTAAATTCATTACAGGAGCTGTTGCTATTGTTGTACGAGGCCAAAGAGTATTTACTGCAACATTAGGAAATTCTTTATTCCAATATTTCGCCATTAAACTCATATTGAATTTAGATATACTATAATATAAATGATTTACCCACCAATCATCATTATTTAACATATCAAGTGGTGGAGCAATTACTAATACTGATCCATGTCCTGATTTTTGAATGTGTTTTAAACACTTCTGACCCATTAAATATGTACCATTTATATTTACTGAACTCATTAATTCAACCTCTTTTGTTGTTTGATTCAAAGTATTATTTAAACAAAGAGCACTTGCATTCAATATTACTCCGTCCAAACCTCCATAAATATCTAATGTTTCATTTATAGCATGATCTATATCAGTCTCTACCCTAACATCACATGGTATTCCTGTACATGATGACTTTTTAACAATATCACAAATATTTTCTGCTGCAGTATATACTGTTCCTTCCAATTTTGGATGTTTTGTTACTGTTTTTCCTGTAATTATTACATTACCACCTTCTATTGCAATCTTTTTTGCAATATTATATCCTATACCCCTAGACCCACCTGAAACAATATATGTTTTACCTTTTAAATTTGGTAAAATAGGCTTTAAAGATGTGTCCTTCTTAATTGATTTTAAAACATATGTAACACTATTTTTTATTTTATTCATTATATATCTAAATTAACAAAGCTTTAAATATAAAATTTATATATTAATTATCTAGCGTACGCCAATGAACAATTACCACTTGAAAATACAACAATATTATATCTTTCTTCGTGTAGAACTAAATCATATGTATAATTATATGTTTGCCATCTTGGATTATTTACTCCAATTTGATTTCCATCAGCATCACATATAATAGAAAATTGTGCTTGTTCATCTAATGTAGGTAAAATAGTATTAAATTCTAATTCAATATTTTTAAATTTACTTAAATTTATAGCACCTGAAGGTTGCATATCATATGGATTATTATCTAGACAAAAATTATAACAGTATAAACCTTCTTTAGCAAAGGATTTTGTTCTAGAAAATTTTTCAACAAAATCAAATACCCCAGAAGGTAAAACATTTTCTCTGTATTTACCATCAAACATTATACCAAAATCCACCATTATATGTTTTTCATTTTGAGGGTTGTAATCACCAGTAATCATCCATGGTGTAGACCTTCCGTCTGGATTTATACCAGGACCAAAACCATCTTGATACGTGCTTTCAAATTCAATAAAAGATACACTATCACCAACATATTCTCCAAGAAAATTATTATATTTCCAAGTACCTCTAGGTGGAGCTAATTCTAAATCATATGGTATATAATTGTAAGGCCAATTTGTATAATTACTCCATTCATTTCTTAGATATGCATCATTTCTTCTAAAATACCACATCCAAGCAGATATCATACCTAAAGAATCTAACTTTACTTTCTTTGATCCAAATACATTTAAAAAATTATAATCACGTACATCTTTTATTAAATATCTCTGTTCATTTAATGCAAATACTTTCACTTCTTCATCTGATAAAAACCCATATGTTGCTATTAAATGAATATCAGCATTCCATGTATCATTTCTCACACCATAAGAATATTCATTTAAATCTACAGCTGGGGGAGTTTGTAAAAATCTATACATTTGAAATAAACCTGATGCTGCGTTAAATCTTGGTTGAATATACGGAAAACTGTTATCTTGATCTGTTACATCTCTTACTATGAATAATTCATAAAGAGGTCTCATTTTTATTGTTATTACTAATTCGTTATATTGCATAGCTACTAAAGGAAATGCCATTTTGGAATTCATTGAAAACCATGATAATATTGGCACATAAAGTCTTCTACCTTTAATAGATGGTTCTGCTCCATTTTGATTAGGTGTATAAAATGCACTGGGATACATATTTACTCTTCCACCTGCATTAGCTGGATCATTACATTCAGGTATATTTCCTGTCATACTATCAAATAATTCTTTTTTATCTTTGTTAAAATCTCTTTCAACTAAACATTTCATATAAGATCCAGAAATCTTTTGTAATATTTGTCCACCGACTGATATTTCAATTTCCTTTATCATTTCACAACCTAAATTTTTTATCCACTTAAACTCGTATGGTGCCCACACATGTTCTCTCTCTTGTGGAGGATAAATTGGACTCCATATGTGCGGTAATGTTATAACAACATAACTATCCATTAACAAATCTGCATATCTTGGTATTCGAAATTTAAACTCTGAATCTTCTAACATTCTTAGAGTTCTAGAACCATTCATATCTATTCTGAATTTTTGTAAACCAAAATTTGTATGTTTTGCATAAGTTGCTTTAAAGAAAGTTTTTGTTGGATTTCCTGTCAAATATATATTTTGGTTTCCTTCTGATATTAAATTTAATAAACCACCTGGCATAATAATATATAATTAGGTTTTTTTAATAATTAATTAAAATAATATATCATATTTATTTATGACACATTCACAAATTTTTAAATATGATCTATCCTTAAATGTTTTGTATGATTTTTTAGATAATATATGTGAAGTAAAAGATAATGAATACATATTTAAAAATAGTTCTTATAAAAAAGGTGTTATGATGAACTATATACAACCTTTTTGTACAATTATAGAACCGTTTTATTACATTTCAAAAAAACATTATGTTAATAAAAAAATTAATTATAAATCTTTAGCAACTATTATAAGACAAATTTGTAAATTCAAAAATATTAACATTCGGTCAAACATAACATATAATAAATCAACATATGAAATTATATATTATATTAAAAATATTAATTGTTTAAAGCCTGATTAAAATATTTAGATACCACCATATCACTCTCTAAAATTTCTTTTTCTGACATTCTTAAGAACCATTGATAATTTTGTCTTTTCAAAAGTTCATCACCAGGTATTAAAATACCATAACCTGAATTAGGTAAATTTTCATTATCTTCAGCAAACAATTCTTCTAAACCTAATGGTTTATCATTGGTTAATTTTGTACCAATCTTACGACCAGAAACTAAGTTTATCTTTTCTTTTTTAAGTATCTTTTGAGTAAACCATCCGTTAAGAACATCTGAAACTTGTACTTCTGATGATTGATCTGATGATACTAAATTTTCTAAAAATTTTATTGAATCAAATATTATTGGATTTTCTTTTTCTGAACCCATAAAATTTATATTAGGTGAATGAGATAAAACATCTGCAGATTTTGACCTGTTCATTAATTCACACATAAATATATGATCTTTCTTTACTCCATCTTCATACATGTTCTTTAAATTTTTTAAGCAAATAAAAGTATGTGGTACAATCATGCCTCCGTAGTTATATAATAAATTCATCATAGCTAGATTTCTAATGTATGATTTTACTGGTTCTCCTACTCTTGATAAATCTAAATCCCATGATGGTAATAAATTCTTAAAAGTATCATCATCTATTAAACATATATGAAATGACTTTCCACATTTATCTATTAGTGATTTAATAGTTAAATTTATATACGGTTGATTTAAGTTTAATGATAATCTTGATCCAAAACTTTCCCATTCTCTCGCATTATGTGAATAAGGTATGTGAATCCATAATATGGGTTTTTTTAAATTAGCTAAAGAAGATTCATTTAAAATATATTTTTTAATCAGCTCATAATTTTCTTTAGATAATTTCTTTTTTTCTTTCTCTTGATATCTTTGATATAACATTCCTGAACCGATTACTACTGCAAATGCTAATAAATATTTAGTATAATCTGTTTTCATTATATATATATTTACTAATATTTTAATAAGCTGAATTTACTCATAAATTCTTTATTTTTTTTTTCTGATACTTCTATTTCATTTGCTAACTCCCATCCTATTTCGGTTCCTTGTTGTTCTTCCATTCTTCTTTTATTTTCCATATATGTTATTTGTTGTTTTCTTATACTATCACTATTCAAATTTATTTCTGAATCCTTCCTATCTTTCTTTAATTCAAAAACATTATTATATTTTTTTTTATCATTATAATCTGAATCTGTTACTGGTATTAATGAATTTTCATATGCATTTTTTAAATCTTCATAATTATTTTTACTAAATAACTCTCCATTTCCATAATAATCTGGATTGTTTTTAGATAAATTACATGAATTTACAGATGATACTGCATATATATCTTCTATATCTTTATATATTGTTAATTCTCTGTTCTTCGTTTTCTCTTCTTTTATTATATCTTCTTTCTCTTTATTACTCTTTGAGTTTTTAATTTTTTCAGATATCTCACTATTCTCATTAGCTAACCATTCTGAATATCCATGTGTTTCTATTTTATTTAATTCATCAAACGTTTTATTAAACCATTTATTAAAATTTTCATTCTTAGTTTTATTTATTAAAGTAATTGCTTCCTTTAATGTTTCATCTTCATTTATTAATTCAGAATACTCTATTTCAAACTTTTTACCACTATTTTTTCTAAATGAATAAATATGATATAGTTTTTTATAAGCTTTACTGTAAAATAAAAAATATTCTTTTGGTAATTTACTTTTATCAGGATGTGTTTTTAATGTAATTTTTTTTGCTTGTTTTAAATCATCTTCGTTAAAATCCAACGTTAGATTAAACAAATTCAAAATATCTTGTAATTTATAGTTAGTTATATCTAGGTCAAAACTCATTATTTATATTTATATTATAAATTTAAATAATAAACTATATATATGAATAATAACTATGAATGTCCAATATGTATGATTGAATTATTAAAAGATGCATCAAATAACTATCTTAATTTTGCCGTTACTAATTGTGGACACAAATTTTGTTTACCATGTATAATTAGATATGGAAAAAAAAATAATGAATGTCCACTTTGTAGAAATATGTTTTTAGATCCTGAATGTTTTACTCCTAATACATATGTAAGTGTACAAGATTTCTTTGATGAAGATATGAGAGATATCAGAGACAATCAAGATTTAAGGTTAGATAGTTGGTTATACAACTCTTGGCAAGATGAAATTGTAACTATATCACAACGTGAAAATGTGAATGAATACAGAAACTTTATGACTGCATTTCGACCAAGAAATAGAACAAGAACAATTACTATACAAAATATCAGTGATACTAATGCAATTCAAGAATTTTTTACAGAAAATTATGAAACCACCTATTCGTATAATAATGAACCAGAACCACAACCACAGGATTTTTCGGATTTTTATTATGATGAAGAATCTGTAAATGATGAATATGGTCCATTTCAAGAAGAAGTTATTGCTATTGAAAGTGATATTGAATCTGAAGAATCAGAAACACCTCAAAATACCTCAAATTTACGAATTGATACTTCTTTAAACACTCTTTGATTTTTCAAAACATTCAATAAAAAATTTGTTTACCTCTTCTTTATCACCTGTATTACAAACAAAAGTTGGAAATATACCATCTGACTCATCTTTTACATAGCATAATAATCCAGGTACTCCTTTTAACACTTTATATCTTTTCATTGCAGCAAATATATCAATACTCTCATCTACATCAATTGATACACAAGAACAATTTTCAGGAGAATTTTTGAAATAATGATCAACTATATCTTTTATATTTTGACATGGTCCACACCATGGAGCACTAAATTTTACAATTATTAATCCTTTATTTTCTTTTAAAAACTTAACTAAATCTTCTCTTTTTTTTAACTCAATATTTAAATAGACCATATATTTATATATTTAAAATATTTTTAAATATATATAGATATGAAATATTATATTATACTCTTTACAATTATAATCATAGCATCTTTGTTTTATCCTTATACATACACTAGTAAACAACGTAAATTAATTGAACTTTTAGATACGTATGATCTTGATAATAAATGGCTTCCAGGATATAATGTTGATTGTGAAACAGGTGATTATATGCCTCCAAAATCAACATGGGTTAGGACTAGTCATTGTTCATGTTTAGTTTATAGAATATGTAATGATATGAATGTTAAAATGATAGGAACTAGAGAAGGATTTAACCAAAAAGGGTTAGCAACTAATCAATTACAGTGGTTATCTTCAGAAGATGCCCGAAAAAATGGTTGGAAAAGGATTGAAGGACAAGTACCTAATGTGTATGTTACAGCTAATAATGAAGCAAAAAATGGAAATCTTGTTGTAGCAGGTGTTGAAGACGATAAAAATTTGTTTGGACACATATCTATAGTACGACCTTCAAATAGAACAGACAATCTAATAAAGAGAGATGGTCCAGACACAATTGCATCATCTAAAATAAACGCAAAATCTGTATTTTTAAGGGAAGATTTTTTATTCAATAGAAAAGAAATGGAACCCTATGAAAATAAGATTAAATTCTTTGTAAATAAGTGATGTTTTTTAGTTTTCTTACTGTTTATGTATATAAATTATATTTATATACATGAAAAATGGATTTTATGGTCTTGAACTAAAATGGGGGAGTTTTTTGGGGTAGCATTTTGCAAAATGGACATTGATGATTTTTTGTGTGCTAAAAATGCTAATTTGGACATTATTTTTACATCTTTTTTTACATCAATATTTGATGTATAAAAACATCTTACCATTTATCATTTGATGTTTTATGCTAATTAATACACATTTGTTACGGAACACAAAATGTGCTAATTTTACGCTATTTGATGTATAAAAAAACATCTCTAGATTATTGGTTTGATGTTTTTTGTTTTATCATTAAAAATTTGTGACTGAGATTTTTTTTAAAAAAAAATTTGCCCAAAAAATTTCCAAAATGGCCAAATTCCAAAAAAAGTGATTTTGCTAGAGAATGCTCTCATTTTTGAAAAAAAGTTTTTAATTTATGGTTTTGAACTTTTTTTCGTTGAGCTTGGACGAAACATTTTGAAAATGGACATTTTTTTTTTCTCAAAAATTGTCCATTTCTGAAATTCTTGAAAACTTTCCAGACAAAATTTTATCCTCTACAACTATTGTACAGTTGGGTTTTTTTGTTACTGACACTTTTAAAAAAAAGCAGTTAAATAACTTTTTTCAAATGATAATTAATTATGATATATTTTTAAATTATATTTTGTGACCATAACATTTTTTAGTGTTAATAATAAACCGTTATATTTGAGTATTTTTTTTAAATATATTATGTTAATTGAATTAATAATAGTAATGTATTTTGATATATATATGATATTTATTAAATATAAAAGAGATTTTTATAAATCAAATAGATACATTATCACAAAGAAACTGATTAGAGATTATAATTCTATATCGAGTAAAAAGCAGAATTAAAATAATATAAAAAAAAAATATGATAGTTTAGTATATATGCTAACCGATGCTATCAAAAATACATCAAAAAACACCGATAAATTTGTGTGTATTATTTGTGACTTTTCATGTAGTAAAAAAGGTGATTACAATAGACATTTAACCACACGTAAACATATAAAGCTAACTGATAAGCTAACACTTGCTGCTAACGGAATTACTTCAGATAAATATTTCTGTAATTGTGGATCATTTTTTTCACATAAGTCAAGTTTATCTAGACATAAAAAGAAATGTAGTTTAATAAAAAATGATAGTAACGATTCAGAGAAAGAAGTTAAGTTGAAAGACACTGTATCTATGGAACAATTTGTAGATGTTGTTAATAAGTGTGTGCAGTTATCAGAAGATAACAAAGTGTTAACAGAGAAAGTTGTTGAGTTAGCAAAAGAACCTAAGGTTGTTAATAATACTCAGAATATAAATAACAATGTATTTAATTTGAACGTTTTCTTGAATGAAAATTGCAAAGATGCATTAAATCTAACTGATTTTGTTCAAAATTTAAAATTACAGTTAGAAGATTTGGAAAATATGGGAAAATTGGGGTATGTAGAAGGTATGTCGAAAATTATAATAAAAGGGTTAGAACAATTAGATATTGAGAAAAGACCTATTCACTGTACCGATGTAAAAAGAGATGTTTTATATATAAAGGATAATGATACATGGGAGAGAAATGAGAATGTAATTTCAAATGAAAAATTGACAAATACATTAGAAGATATAAAGAAAAAGAATGTAGTTCAAATGAAAGAATGGGTTGAAAAGTATCCTCAGGCTAGAAATGCTAATTCTGAAAGAGCAGATGAATATCACAAAATAGTTTCTAATATGTTTGGATGTAATGGTGATGAAGAGAAGGATAAGAAAAAGATAATAAAAAATATAGCAAATCATACAAAAATATTAAAAGAGGATCTAATGAAAAAAGACGATAATAATTAATATTATAACAATTTAAATATATATATAATTTAAATATAATGTGGAGAAGATTATCGAAAAGTTCTTTTTTACCACAAGGTAGATTACCAACTATAAGTTATAGAGATAATAGAGAACTACTGTTAGATGTTTTAAAAATTAGAAGAGGTGATAAGAAACCAATAGTAGTAGATAAAACAATTTCATATAAAAATAAATTGGAGTCTATAAAAAAATAATTTGTTTTATTTAATAAAGTTATTATTAAATAAAACACTATAAAATACTATTTAACTAATAGTTTTTCCAATTGATTAATTGGAATTTCTGGTAATTCAACATGTGATTCCCAAAAATATTTACAGTATGAATATTTAAATTCAAAATTGTCAGGATACCATTCATTTATGTATTGATCTAACTTATTTAACGTTTCTTTTGATAATAATATATGTGAACTTTTCGGTAATACATATGCTAGTTGAGTAGTTGGAGTTACGGGATTTATTGGTTTTTTTTTAATAAATTCAGTTTCAAAATATGGTATATATTTAATTAAGTCTTGAAATAAGGGTGCATAATTATACTTATATTTCCATCTCCAGTCTTGACACCCAAAAGTATAATACTTAAATGTCCATTCTAAGGCTTCAAGGTAATTTTGACATATTTGTTGTCTTCTATTATCGTCAATTTTTAAATTAAATAACACTTTATAATATCTTTCTTGCCATCCATTTTCAAAAGGGTTAATAAATATTTCATATTTTCTATCAAAACTAGGTAATGACATAAATTTATTTTCTTTTTCTTCAGGAGTATTAGTAGGATAGAATCTTTTAGATGATTTATCACGTTTAATATGTTCATGTTTAAGGTAATTTTCTTCATTTTCAGAAATTTTATTTATTAATTTTCTGAAATTTTTCCAATAAATAGTTTTACCATCTGTTATGTAATCTTCCGATCCTCCAAATGTATTTCTATAAATATCTAATAAGATATCAATTCCATTTGTTCTTATATTGATTGAAGGAGCATGAGGCATAAAATCATTTCCAAGAATAAAACATAAAAATATATAATCATATATTCGTTTTTCTTGAATGTTTTTATTAGATTCTTTATAATTATTCATTTCAAGTATTATTTCATTAGTAAGCAGTGGTATATCAATCATATATAATTTATTTGGATCTAAGGAAGAGTCTAGTGATTTGATAAATTGTGGTGTTTCTCTAAATAAGAATATTTTTTCACTTATAGGTAAATGATTTATACTTAACATAATAAGGTCAGCATCTAAACCATATATAATTGTGTTATAATTAATATGTTCTTCTGGTTTAGATCTGATGTAGTCAAATATTTTATGTTCGCCTTCACCTGGATCAAAAAAGTATACTTTAATAGATTTATTATCTTTGAATTCATTTGTAATTGTTGTACCAAGTTTTTCCATAAATTCTGTTCCAGGGGTAATAGCATTGGTATTCCACATGTTATTTATTTCATTTTTAAATATAGAATTAATTTCATTTAAAAATTGACTTCTTGTTCGTCTTGTTCTTTGTTGTTCAAGTTTCGCAACTGGTGCAACACCATCAAATGCCAATATAATATTTTTATTAGGATTTATAGTATTTATGTAATGTTTTATTTTAATAATAACATTTTTTATAATATTTTCTGGTACATTTTTAATTTTATTTTCTAGTGAATGAAATGCATCATAAATAATACTATTACAGTCCATATATAAATTATCAACTTGATCAAGTGTATCTATTTTTTTGATAATATTTTTATGGTTTTTAATGATGTGTGAAAAATATGCTGGAATACCCATAAATATATATTTGTATGTATTTTTAATTAGTTTTAGTAATTGTAATGTAAAATTGCAATTTTATAATAGAATGTTATAATATGGATCCAAAAAATGAGGTAGTTGTTAAGTCCCAGGATTTTTATGAAGTTGTCATACAAAAAATAATATTTTATGAAGACGTCATAAAAAAAACATTTTTATCTCTAATGGAATACAAAAAAATAAATATAATTGGTTCTAATGAAATAAATTACAGTGTTAACGAATTAAATTGTATAATGGATCAATTAAGGTTACTAGAGTGTCATATAAAAGATCATACAATGGAAATTGAAGATATGATTAGTTGTTTACAAACATTAAATAATAAACTATCTAGTATAATAAAATTATATGGTACAAATAGTTTAGATCATTTAATAAATATATGTTTTGGAAATGATTATTTTGAAAAAAATATAAAAAACGAAAATGATAAATCCAAGTTCGAAATTTTAATGAATTATACACATCCTATATCATACAAAGTAATAAATGATAAAGAGAGTAAAGAAGTTAATGATAATTCTGAATCTAATCCTATTTTAGAAGATATTTATTTTTCAAAAAATAAAGAAAATTTGTATTGTTATACAAATAGGAATGATAGTAGTAATCATAATTTAAAGCTGAACACTATAAAGATAATAATAAAAGACAGTGAAATAAAAACTTCAGTAGTTGTTACAGTATTAGTTGATATAATGATGATTGAATATTTATTAAGTAATCAATATATATATGATATATATTATGGTGTACAAGATAATATTCCTGATGATGAAGATATAGATAAGAGTATATTTAATGTATTTTATAAATCATTATTTTTATCTGAATTGCTAGTAAATAATAGAGATAAAATATTTGATTTGTATCGAAATTATTTGAGTTCAATAAAAATATTTAAAAATAGACCTCTTTCTAAGATAATATCTGAATTTATAAAATCTGATTTATTTGAAAAGAGAAAGACATTAATACAATTACTTTTGAATGATAATGATACAGAGTTCCAATATATGGCATATTTGTTGTATGATAGTATTTCAAATGATGATAAAAATACACCCGATACATATGAACAGACAATACTATTTGATAGTTTGCCTTGGAATATAAAAATAAAGTTCAAATGTGCAATGAAAGAAACAATTGAATATACTCACAATTTGTTAAGTATGGATAGTCTAAATAAAGTACCTTTAGAACAAAGAATATGTTTATTAAAGGTAAATGATACTGTAAAAGAGAAGGCAATGATGAAGTTGAAAGAGATAAAGTCAAAGTCGGACGATACAACTTCAAAGGCTAGACAATGGTTAGATGGATTATTAAAAATACCATTTAGTATTTATAAAAAAGAACCAATATTTGATATTGTAAAAACTAATATAATGAATTTTAGAAATTTTATAAAAACTAGTAATAACTTAAAAAATTATAATATAGATAGTAGTGTCAACTACAGTGATATAGAAATAAAGAAACTAGCTAGTAGTATATGTAAAGAATTAGAATTAAATGTGATAGATGGTAATATTGAATTAATAAATGATAAAATAAATAAAATGAAAAAATCAAAATTTAATGAAATGGTAAACTTTATTAAATCGATGTCTGATGTTATTGATGAGAATAAAATAAAAGAGTGTTCTATTTTAAAAAAAATAGATTCTAAAAAGGTATTATTTAAAGAAATATTAAAGGAAAATTTGAATACATCATTTGTTTATGAATTGGTAGAATATTTAGAAATTTTGAAAGGTTCAGATTTAAAATTGTATCAACATGTTAGTAATGTTAATAATACGACACATAAAATTAATAGATACATGATGGATTGTAAAAAAACATTAGATTCTAGTGTTTATGGTCATGAAGACGCAAAAAGACAGATAGAAAGGATAGTTGGTCAATGGATAAACGGAAAGAATAGTGGATATTGTTTAGGTTTTGAAGGTCCTCCAGGTGTAGGAAAAACAAGCCTTGCAAAAAAAGGGTTAGCAAACTGTTTGAAAGATGAAAATGGTGAATCTAGACCATTTTCTTTTATTGCAATAGGTGGAACTAGTAATGGTAGTACGTTAGAAGGTCATAATTATACATATGTTGGATCACAATGGGGAAAAATAGTTGATATATTGATGGATACAAAATGTATGAATCCAATAATATTCATAGATGAAATAGATAAAGTTAGTAGAACCGAGAGTGGTAAGGAAATAATAAGTATATTAACACATTTAATAGATACTACACAAAATGACGTAATACAAGACAAATATTTTTCAGGAGTTGATTTAGATTTATCAAAGGTACTTTTTGTTTTTTCGTATAATGATGTAGATGTGATGGATAAAATATTATTAGATAGAATACATAGAATAAAATTTGATAATTTGAAGATGGAAGAGAAAATAGTAATTTGTAATAATCATATATTACCTGAGTTATATGAAAGAGTTGGACAAGTAGGAAATATATATTTTTCAAATGATACATTAACTACATTAATAGAAGACTATACATGTGAATCTGGTGTAAGAAAATTAAAAGAGTTATTATTTGAGATAATAGGAGAAGTAAATTTAGAATTACTTAGTAAAGATATTAATGACATTGAGTTTCCATTAAATATAAATATAGATGATATTAAGAATAAGTATTTAAAAAGAAAGAATCCTATTAATGAGAAGAAAATTCATAAAGAGAATGTAGTTGGTATAATAAATGGTTTATGGGCTAATTCATTAGGAAGAGGAGGTATAATTCAAATTGAATCTGCTTTTATTCCAACATCAGGTTTTTTAGATTTAAAATTAACAGGTCAACAAGGAAACGTTATGAAAGAAAGTATGGAAGTTGCAAAGTCTTTAGCATGGAGATTAACTGAAGAAGATAAAAAGATAGAACTTGTAGAAAAATTTGAAAAAATAAAAAATGGTATTCATATACATTGTCCAGAAGGTGCAACTCCTAAAGATGGACCTTCAGCTGGAACAGCTATTACAGTGTGTGTTTATAGTTTATTAAATAATAAGAAAATTAGGAATGACATAGCCATAACGGGAGAGATAAATATGCAGGGTAACGTTACTGCAATAGGTGGGTTAGATTTAAAAATATTAGGAGGTATAAAGGCTGGAGTAAAGAAGTTTTTATTTCCTAAGGAGAATGAAACAGATTTTAAAAAATTTATTGAGAAATATGATTCAAATCCTTTAATAGATGGTATTGAATTTAATGAGATAACAAATATAGATGAAGCATTATTACATTCATTAATAAATGATTAATTATAATATTTATATTTAATATAGAATATGGCTATGCAATTTACTCTAGAAAGTTTCGTGGAATTTATAGCAGCAATATCTTCATTATTTATTGGAACATTCTTTATATTAGTATCTGTATTTAATCAAGATATAAAAGCTTTTATTTATTTAGCAGGAGCATTTTTTACGTATATAATATCAGGTTTCCTTTTTAGTCCTTTTCTTGAAGGGTTAATTCCTGATGTAAGTGAGCGTTCTTTTGTCTGTGATATTGTACAGTTTCCATTTGCGGATAGTGTAAGTGAACCTTCATTAAATCAATTATTTTTAGGTTTTACGGCTTCTTATTTAGCTACACCAATGTTTTTATATGATCAATTAAACTACCCTTTAATGATATTCTTCATAATTTTATTGTTTTTTGATGGTTATTATAGGAGTAAGTATAAGTGTAATTCTATGATAGGTATTACTCTAGGAGCATTATTGGGTATTGCGGGAGGAATAGCATGGTTTTATTTACTTTACACACAAGGATACGAAAGTATGTTGTATTTTGGTGAAACATTGAGTAATAATGCAGTATGTACAAGACCAACTGCACAAAAATTTAGATGTGATGTATATAAGAATGGTCAATTGATAACATAATTTAATAAATTTATAAAATTATTTAAATTTATTAAAATATATAATTTACTATGGATGATGTTCTTATACCGTATAGATATACAAAATATGCTCATATAACATCTTTACCATTTTTGTATTTATCTTACTTATGTAAAAATAATAATCATATTGTTACATCAAATTTGTTTGTACTATGTTATATATTAACAAATATGCATTGGTATAATTTGAAAAAGAATGGCTTTATAAGATATTTTGACATGTTGGTAGTTGTTACTTTGTTTATTTCATGTTATATTGATGCATATAAATATGATTGTTTCAATATATATTGTATAAACACATTTGTAACTATTGGAGGATTTTGTTTTAACGAATATTTAAATGAATTATCACTATATAATCTTTCTTTTAATTATTTATTTTCTAAAGAAATGAAAATAAAAGTATACAAAAGATCAGTTTTCATGCATTTACTATTTGTTCATATTTTAATGTCATGTAATGGATTATATGTATTGTTTAGATGTAAACGAACTAATTGTCAAACCTGTTAATATTATTTTTCATAAAACTTAAAAAATCATCTATAAAAATTTTTCTATTATAATTTTCAGACATAAATGTAAAATTACCTTTTGTAGAAGTAGTAAATGTTTGAAAGAAATCATTCAATACCAAATGAAATTTTTTATTTTTATATTGTTCTAGAACGTTTTTTTTGCATACTGGTTTGTTTATTCTTTTATTAACGTTATTGTGAAATATGAAAAATAGATTTTTTAAATCATCTTTATTTTGAATATTTTCAAATCTAACATTTGCCATAAATATAGTTGCGTGATGTGAACAATCAGGACATGGAAGTTTGCTACATATACCTTTTATATAATAAAATAATTTACCTCTTATATTATTAAATTCATTTTCTTTTACTTTTTCTGCCATTGTGTGAAATAAGTTCCATGTATTATTAGTCCATTCTGTCATAAAATATATAAAGATATTTTTTTATATATGTTTATAGATGGTAGATTATTGTTCGTCATCGGAATTTTTAAAATATTTAAATGATGATGATAGTGAAAAAGATAATGATAATGAAAATGACACTAAATATTGTTTAATTTCACACGAACCATTAGATAATAGTAGAATTAATCTTCCATGTGGACATTCTTTTAATTATTTACCTTTATACAAAGAGATATATAATCAAAAAAAAGTAAAAAATGTAACTGAAATAGTTTATTTAAGAGTAAATCAAATTAAATGTCCTTATTGTAGAACAATTCATAATTATTTAATACCATATAGAGAGATGGAAGGTGTATCATTAGTTTACTCTGTTAATTCACCTCGTAAATATGTTTATTATGAAAGTAAATGTGAATATGTATATAGCAAAGGTAAGAATGCAGGAAGTATTTGTGGAATACGTTGCATGGGAAAATATTGTAATAGTCACAAAAAATATTTAAATAATGAAACGGTTGGAAAAACAAATATAAAAAACAAAAGTTCAGTGAATACATGTAAACATATTTTATTAAGAGGACCAAATAAAGGAAAGGAATGTGGAAATAAAGTTTGTAAAATTCGTGATACAGATACAATTGGTTCTCCAGTTAAATTAAGTAATTATTGTATTAAACATCACTCACAATATGATAAATAAATTAATAATATATTTAAAAAATATTATTTAAATATACTATGGAGACAAAAGAACAATTAGTTAGTACAATAAAAGAATGGGTAGAAATTGATAATAAGATGCGTGAATTAGCAAAACAACAAAAGGTATTAAGAGAAAGTAAGAAAGATATAACTAAATCTTTAGTAGATGTAATGAAAACGAATGAGATCGATTGTTTTGACTTAAATGATGGTCAGTTAGTTTATAGTAAAACAACAACAAAAGCACCATTGAATAAAAAGAATTTATCGTTGATATTGTTGAGTTATTTTGGTGAACAAAAAATGGAACAGGTTGAAGAAATAACAAAACATCTTTTGGAAAATAGAGAAGAAAAAGTGAGAGAAAACGTCAGAAGAAAGATTGATAGAAAATAAATTATTTATAATGCATGTAGTTAAATTTTAAATCCTCTTCATAGTCGTATTTAACAAAATCAGAAATAGTTTTGTTTGATATTTTGAAATATTTCTCATTAATATTGGGATTTTCCAACATTTTTTTTTTATCAAATGTATTTTCATCGTGTGAAAACATTAACGTAGTATATATTGGGTTTAATTGAACAAAAGGAATAGTAAAACCTTTTAAAAATGAGGATTCTTCAGATTTTGTTGCATTATCATTAAAACAGGTTTCATTAAGTAACTCTTTGAAGAAAGCAAAAGTACCTGCTGTAGCATGTTTAGAATGAAATGGGCCAGATTGATACATTTTACCAATATGATTGAAATATATATGTATTTCACTACATCCTGCACATAATGCATATGGACTATTAGTTAAAGCTTCTACTGCATGTGATACTCTTTCTGGAGGATAATAATCATCATCATCAAAATATACAATAATTTCTCCTTTCGCAATTGAATTAAGATAGTTTCTTTTTGCACCAATTGGCATTTTATTTTTTAATTTAATATATGTGAATCTTTCTTTTAGATCTATATCTTTAAACAAATCCAAAATTTCTTCAGTTCCATCGTCAATAATAATCCATTCAAGTAATTCTGATGGGTAGTCTTGATTTTTAAAGCATTTTATAATATTTGGAATGAATTTTCTCCTATTATATGTAGGTGTACATACAGATACGAACGGTTTACTCATTACTAATATATGGTATAGTTTGTCTTTAATTAAGTTACCAATTATAATTTACGGATAGTACGATATTTGTCAGGTTTGTTATGTATTAGGCAGAAATAGTTTGTTGGAAATATTGGATTCCCCATGTTACTTAAATTATATTTATGATCTTTATTTTCTTTAGATTTTATTAATAATTCATTAAATAGAGGCATAATATTATAATAATTATTTAAAAAAAATGATTTTCTTTTTATATGTTTTTATGTTTATATAAAATAAATGGATCCTAAAATTACACGTAAAGGAAAAGAAAAAAATGCAAAAAAGAATAAAGGCGATTATGTTTATAGTAACAAAAGAGTACGTCAAGTGGAAAGTTTAATGAAAAAACCTCATAAAAAGGGAGAAAAGGAAGAAAATGAAAAAAAGAATTGAAAGAGAAAGTATTATCGGTTAATAACTTACTCTTTACGATTTTTTGTTTTTTCTGATATATCTTTTACACAATCACTAGCTGATGTTTCATATAATGATGGTATAATTGCATGTATAAAAGATTTAAATGAAGATTTTAGAAAAGTATGAGAGATATTTAATGATAATAACATGTGTTTAGTGTATGTCATATTAACTTTTCTAGGATGTTTAAAGAATAATTTGTCTATATAATACATCATATATATTATATAGAAATTACTTTTATTAAATAACATAATCGGTTACTTCAATTAATTTGTTGTTAATTTTAGACATTACAGCGTTGTATGCCATTCCACATTTTGAGTTTCTTTTTGAGCCTCTATCATCTTTCAATTTTTTCATTCTAGCTGTTAGAGAGATATCATCGTAGAAATGATGTGGACATGATCTTTTACCTGTATTACTTATTGGAATGTTATTGTAGTGAAAAAAGCTAGAACTAGTATAATCATCATGAAACCAAACTTCTTTTCCAAAATTCTCAACAGATAGTAATTGATCGTACCAATTAAGCAATTTTTGAAACCATGTACCTTTGATATTATAACCATCAGCACCAAAAGCTAGTTTAAAATTTTTATTTTTATCTAAAATTTCAGAGTATCCTGTGTATACTACGTTATCATTATTTTTAATGAGATTATTGAATGTTTGTATAAAGTAATCATAATAAGTTCTATCATCATCACAAACAATTAGAAAAGTATTATTTAAATTATTTTTTTCAGTATCTAGTAATTTTTTTATAGGTATAATAAATTTTGTAGCTGGTCCATAATCAATATCTGATTCTATAAATTGAAACAATTCATCATTTTTGAATTTTTCAATTATAGATTTGTCAAAATTTTTTTCTGGAAATCTAGTATAATTTTTACAGTAGGATACAAAAACTTTATTGGGTAAAAGTTTTTGCTGTGTAAATGATGTTAAAGTTTTTTCTAAATATTCTTCTCTCCCAGGTATACATGTAATTCCAACATACAAATTATTTGTCATATAAAGTTATTATTAAAAAATATTAGTAAAAAATACGTAAAATAAATATTGTAATGTTTATAATGATAAAATATATTTCTCAAAAAGGGGAGGATGGTTTTGGTCATCAATTACTAGGAATGATGTCATTAATTAGTTTAACTAATGACAAAATGGTATATGTACCTTATTTACATGATGGAAAGTTTGAGCATGTAGACGCTCAAGAGAAAATTGAATTAAAAGAATATTTAATAAAGTTTTATGATATACTTGGTTATAAGTATCCTCATGATTTTAGTAGATATCCACCTAAAAGGGTAGTATCTAGGAATTGGAATAATTATAATTCTGAAAAAACAGAAAATTTAGATTGGAAAAATCATACGCACGTATTCGATAATGCTTGGAGTGAGGAGGATATAGGTAAAAAGATATATAATTATAATTTTTATAATTCATTGAATAATGAACTATTATTGAATAATAATTTTGATTCACAATATACTAATATAGTAATACATTTAAGAGGAGGTGATGGTGATACAAGACATTTTGGAACACGTCAGAATATGGATAAACTGAAGAGAGTAATAGAGAAATTGAAGAATGATTATAATAATTATTATTTTCATTTTCATACAAATAACGATACTGTTAGTGATAATATTTTAAAAAATATAGATAGATATAAAGTATATGGAAAATCAACAAAGGTATTATTTTCATTTTCTCAGATGTTAAGTGCAGATATTTTGATAGTTGGTGATAGTTCTTTTTCTATAGCAGCAAGTTATGTAAATAAAGGTAAGATAATAGCACCTGAGAATCTAACATGTGCTCAGTTACGAGATATGTATCTTCATCCAATAAAAGGTAGAAATGCAATTAGCTTTGAAGATTTTTTACTTGAGTAATATAAATGATTATAGAATTATTCTATTATAGTTTTATATTTTCAGTTATAATATTAATATTAACTTTACTAATAATAATAGTATTATATAGTATAATATATTTTACTTTTTTCATTACGCTTGTTAAAGCATCATATTTTTTTTATCAAGAACACGAATTAAAAAAATTTATAAAGAGAAATAGTGATTATTATTTGGATGTTTTTTTTAATGAAAAATCTAATATATCTATGTTTAATAAGAAATTAGAGTGTATTAAGTTAGATAAATTAAATGAGGTAGATTTAATTTTGGGAAATTATTATTATAAAGATTTAAATGGTATAAGAGGTATGATAAATAAAAACGATTTGAAATATTTAAAAACATCATTAATATATGATGATTATGATAATTGGAACGATATGAAGTATAAGTTATCTTTACCAAGAGATGTTTTAATTTACATAAGTAAATTTATAGCTGATAAAAAATGTTTAAAAAAAGAAAGATCTATTGATATAAAGTATTTTGATAATGTATGAGAGAATTATATAAAACTTTATTAATTGGTGTATTATTATTAGGTCTTAATATGATAGTATTTAGAATGTTGCCTGCATTGAATGTTGGTACAGGTGGTTCTGAACAATATGTATTATTTTTAGATATGTTGTATGTATTGTATATATTTTTGCCTCATAGAGTAGGAACATTTTTTGAAGATTTAGGAAATAATAATAATATTAAGGAAATGATTTAAAGATAGTATGAATATTATATTGGGAAAGTCCCGTTTCCTTATAATCGGGTACCACTAGTATATCCTAGGGTTAAAAATAAAATATTTATTACGTTAAAATGAATAGATATTTATCTTTATATATATTGGGAGTAGGACGCCTCGATATGATATATTTGATCATAATAGTTTCGAAGAAGAGACATAAATGAGAGAATAATGTATTAAAAAGTTCATTTAATGATATAATTACTACTATATTTAATTAGAGTATTATATCATATTAAAGACAATTTGTCAGGGGGGAGACAACTAAATAAGATGTTGTCAGAATAAATCTACATGTAAAGAATGATCGGGTATTTCGATATGATTTCTTCATGTAGCTATTGGTTTTTATATATATGTTTTACTCATTTTAATTATATTTTATATTATTTCAAGGAATAATATAAAAATTGATTTTAAGATATCTTTTTATTTTAATTTAAAGAAATGGAAAAAAGAGTTGAAACAAAAGTATCTAATTACGTAAATAAATTTAAGGATGATATTAAAAATAGAATGATTGAATTAGGATTAATTGAAGAACATAGTGAATTACTTAGATTTATATTTGATTATGAGTCTATTAATTGGGATAAAGAAGATTTTACTAGAAGAAAACGTGTAAAAAACAGTGTTCCTGCACATGATAGATGTATGGCTTTACGTGCTGCAGGTGAACAATGTACACGTCGCCGTAAAGATGATTGTCAATTTTGCGGAACTCATTCTAAAGGTACTCCACATGGTGTCTTTAATGGTGTTTGTAACGAAGTAAATTCTGGTAAAGTAGTTGAACTAGTAGTAGAAGATATAAAGGGAATAATGTATTATGTTGATAGTGATGATAATGTTTATAATCAAGCTCACGTTATGAGTAATAAGATAAATCCTGATTGTATAGGAAAGAAGTTACAAAATACAGATGGTACTTATTATGTAAAGTTCAATCATTAATTAATATACAATCGTCGTCATATAAGAATCTTCTACAATAAGGACAGTTTCTATTATTCTTTTCTATGTGAGCATCTAAACACGTAAGGCAATAATAATGGTTACAAAATGTATATATATTAGAATTATTATAACATATTATACAATTTTCTTTTTTATTAATATTAAAATTTTCAATTACTTTTGGGCATAAGTTTCGTTTGATATCAAAATGTGCAATTTTGTTATCATATATATATAATGAGTAAGCTAATGGTCTGTATTTTGAAAGTAGTTCGCACAATTCAATATTATTTGAATTAATAGCATTAATAAAAAGTATATCATTATCTAGATATATAGGTATATAATCATACATATTTAATAACCATTTTATTATATCAATATTTTTTTGTGATATACATAAAAGTTCGTATAAATCTTTTTTTGAAAAACTATGAAATAAAAGGGGTGCTTTTGAATATAACCACAACAGTAATTCAAAATAACCTTCTTCACATACATTAAAAATGAGATCAATATCAATGAAGTTGTTTTTATATATATCTACATTGTATAGGAAATCTAGAATTTGTAAAGAATTATTTTCACATGCAATACAAAATATTAGATGATTTAATTTTTTATTTTTAATATGATAATTGAATGAAAATAACCATGTTGCCAAATCTAAATTGTTATTTTTACAAGCGATTATTAAACAAATATCATTAGGTGAAACATTAATATTGTGTTCTTTTAGTATATTATTTTTTATAATTTCATATTCGAATTCATTATATATATCGTCCATATATATATTTTTTATTAAATTTGTAATAATTATTATTTTTTTATCATATGAGATATCATGGGTTTTAACGTTTTTGTTGATATAAGGTTGTATGAGAATATATATTATTATAATGGTAAATTTTATTTACCAAAAAATGAAGTAGGAAATGAAAAAAAAGATAAAGAATATTTGGATAATTTTGTTTATGATAGTATAAATCTAGAAGATAAGGAATGTATTGATTTATGTAATAATTTATTGATGGTGAAGACATTACATAGTTGTTTTGGGCACGCATTAATAGACCATATAGTTCCTATAAGTTGGATAATGAATGACATTGATAAAGATATGTCTTTTCAAATAATTTTTAGAAAGAAGCAGTATGATCCTAATGTATGTAAAGGTACAGCGAAGATTAATAGTGATAGAATAGATAGTAATTTGAAAAAATTTAAACCTTTTTATAATCCTAAATTTAATACATATCAGGATATGATTGAATTGTTAACACCTTTTCCTTTAATGTTTGAGCATTTATTAGATGTTAATAAAGTATATATTTTTAAAAAATTGTATTGTTATCTTGGATGTTTTCCGAATAGTAATAAACCATTAGATGAGTATCAAAGAACAGTATGGAATAAACATGAATATTGGCCTGAACGAGGAATAAGAACACAACCACACGAGTTAGTTGGGTTGCGTAGATCAGATGATGTTATATTCAGTAATTTTTTAAATTTTGTTAAATCAGTTAAGAATAAGTATAATTTATTACATAATAATACTAATAATGTAGTTAAGAAGAAGGTAATGGTAATAGGAAGAGGAGATAATACAAGAGGTAAGAGAAATTGGGAGATTAATTTATTAAAATTTATAGAAACTGTCGTTGAAAGAAGTGATACTTTAGATTATAAGGGAGTAGTTTGTTTAGAGGATTATTCATTTAAGGAACAAGTTGAGATAATATCTGATGTAAATATTGTTATAGCTAAACATGGTTCGGGTTTGTCTAATATGATATGGTTACCTTTAAATTCTAAGATAATAGAATTTGATGTCAATGTTAGTGGTAAGTATGGTAGAGAGAATATGCATAAGAGAATTGCTCAAGTAACTAATTCACAGCATATATGGTTTCCATTAGGCGAAGTTGATTATGATAGATTAGAGAAAGAAATATTGAATTAACAATCTTTTTTTAAATGCATTGTTGGTGTGTGAGTAAAGGATATGATAGATTGTAATAATTGTGTGATTTGCGTGGGAGGCTATATGATAGATTGTAATTATAATGTGATTTGCGTGGGATTAGCGTGTGATTTGC
>Ga0163109_10000102_pt1 | contig 68128 bp, 62 predicted proteins | sample CRUFie1St13metaG_FD_108704 | JGI IMG/M metagenome (GOLD analysis project Ga0163109, IMG submission 108704) | Marine microbial communities from the Costa Rica Dome - CRUD Field 142mm St13 metaG | ecosystem: Environmental > Aquatic > Marine > Oceanic > Photic zone | place: Costa Rica: the Eastern...
GGCCGTTAGTAGGTTCAAGGAATTGGCCACCGATATAATTCTGAATTTTCATAGCTTCTGTTCTCTCCCTACGAATATAAGGCAGGAAGAGGCGATGATTTCGGGTCCAATTTTCTTAAATTCACACCTCAAAGCAAACAGCCATGTCGGTACCAAAGCCTTTCAATTTTCAAAAGTGGTTGGCAGAGAATAGAGACCTGCTCAAACCACCTGTGGCCAATAAAAATTTGACGCCTGAGAGCGACGACTACATAGTGATGGTCGTGGCCGGCCCGAATGCCCGAAAAGATTATCATTACAACGAAACAGAAGAATTCTTCTACCAGCTCGAAGGAAATATCACTGTCAAAGTCCAAGTCAACGGAAAGGCCCACGAACTCCATTTAGGCCCTGGAGATATGATGACCGTTCCAGCCAACACCCCTCACAGCCCTGTTCGTCACGAAGGAAGTATAGGCCTTGTGGTCGAACGCATCCGCGAGGGGCGTGGCTTCACTGACGGATTGTTGTGGTATTGCGATAACTGTAATAACAAGCTTTACGAAACCTACTTCGAGCTCAAAAACATCGAAACAGATTTCTTACCCCGCTTCAAAGAATATTATGGATCTGAAGAACACCGCACTTGTTCCGAATGTGGGCAGGTGATGGAGACTGACCCTAGATTCGTATAATATGTGCGAGATTACCTCGAGAAACTTCACGGTAGATATCCATACGCACATCTTGCCCGAGCACATCCCGAACTTTCGCGAGCGTTTTGGTTATGGCGGTTTTATCAACCTAGACCACCACGTTCCTTGTCGTGCACGTATGATGAAGGACGGCGAATTCTTCCGTGAAATTGAAGATAATTGCTGGTCGCCGGAGGCCCGTATCAAAGAATGTGGCCACCAACATGTTGACGTCCAAGTATTGTCGACTGTTCCCGTCATGTTCAGCTACTGGGCCAAACCCGAACACACCCTCGAGGTGAGCCAATTCCTCAACGATCACATCGCCGAAATCTGCCACCGGTATCCTGCTCGTTTTGTCGGCTTAGGCACATTACCCATGCAGGCCCCAGATTTAGCCATCCAGGAATTACGTCGTTGCAAAGAGATCGGCCTCAAAGGCATTGAGATCGGCACCCACATCAACGATTGGAACCTCGACTCCCCGGAACTTTTCCCCATTTTCGAGGCTTGTCAAGACCTAGATATGGCCATCTTCGTCCATCCGTGGGACATGATGAGCAAGGAAAAAATGCCCAAATATTGGTTGCCATGGTTGGTCGGCATGCCGGCGGAAAGCTCCCTGGCCATCTGCTCCATGATTTTTGGCGGCGTCTTTGAGCGTTTGCCAAAGCTGCGCGTTGCCTTCGCCCACGGCGGAGGTTCCTTCCCAGCAACATTAGGCCGAGTACAGCACGGATTCGACGTCCGCCCAGACCTTTGTGCAGTGGACAATAACGTCGCTCCCCGCGATTACATGGGTAAATTCTGGCTCGATTCCCTAGTGCATGACCCGAAAATGCTTGAGTACATTGTCGGTTTGGTAGGTGAGAATCGCGTGGCCCTCGGGACGGATTATCCTTTCCCGCTCGGCGAATTGGAGCCTGGGAAATTGATCAATAAAATGCCGTGGAGTCATGAGCGCAAGGGCAAGTTATTGCACGGCGCAGCGCTGGAGTGGCTCAATATGGATTTGGGCTTATTCATCTAAGCCAAAAAAGCGTGGGATTGTCATGGTATTTTCAATAATTTTGACCTTCACAATCTCCCTCTATGAGTGATCCGATCAAACACGAATGTGGTATCGCATTTGTGCGCCTTAGAAAGCCTCTTGAATATTACGTAGAGAAATACGGAACGGCATTTTATGGCCTCAACAAGATGTACCTCCTCATGGAGAAGCAGCGCAACCGCGGACAAGATGGTGCAGGATTGGCAAATATCAAGCTCAACACTGAACCAGGCACGCGCTACATTTCTCGTTACCGCAGTGTCGAAACCAATAGTATCGGCGACATCTTTGGTAAAGTGCAAAAGCGTATTGCTGAGGGCGTAGGTTCCGATATAGAGAAACTCAAGGATGTGCCTTGGTTGAAGCAAAACTTGCCCTTCACCGGTGAGGTGTACCTAGGTCACCTTCGCTACGGTACCTACGGCGGGAATACCATTGAAGCTTGTCACCCCTTTTTGCGTCAGAACAACTGGCCAACGCGCAATTTAATTGTGGCGGGGAACTTCAATATGACTAATGTTGATGAGCTGTTTGATGAGTTAGTGGAATTAGGCCAGCATCCCAAAGAAAAGGCTGATACAATTACTATCATGGAGAAGATAGGCCACTTCTTGGACGAGGCCAACGATGATTTGTACTACCAGCTCAAGGAGGAGGGATACACGAAAAAACAAGCGACAGAGGAGATTTCAAAGCGTTTAAACGTGGGGGATATTCTGCGACGTGCCTCGAAGAAATGGGACGGTGGATATACAATGGCCGGAATGATGGGTCACGGCGATGCTTTCGTATTGCGCGATCCCGCAGGAATTCGTCCAACCTTCTATTACTACGATGATGAAATCGTCGTGGTGGCTTCGGAGCGACCTGTAATCCAAACGGCGATGAACTTGCCAACCGATGCTGTTCAGGAATTGCCTCCAGGTGCTGCGATTGTGGTTAAAAAAGCTGGAGATGTGAGCATCGAGCAGATTAAAGAGCCTTTGGCATACAATGCCTGTTCTTTCGAACGCATTTACTTCTCTCGAGGAAACGATAAAGACATATATAACGAGCGCATAGAATTGGGCCGTAGACTAATCCCTAAAATCCTCGACAAGGTGGAAGGTGATGTAGAAAATACGGTCTTGAGCTTCATTCCAAATACCGCTGAGGTTAGCTTCTACGGTATGGTGAAAGGAATGGAGGACCACTTCAATGCGTTGAAGTTTGAGAAAATTCAAAGCCTTATAAACCCGACGCCGGAAGCCCTTCAGGAAATCCTAAGTACCCGTCCTCGCGTGGAAAAAGTGGCTTGGAAAGATGTGAAACTACGCACCTTCATTACCGAGGACAGCTCTCGCGATGATTTGGTGAGTCACGTGTACGATATTACACACGGCACGGTGACCGATAACGATCATCTGGTGGTGATCGACGATAGCATCGTTCGTGGAACTACCTTGCGTCAGAGTATCTTGAAGATTTTTGACCGTCTCGGTCCTAAACACATTGTCATCGCCTCTTCGGCACCACAGATTCGCTACCCAGATTGTTACGGTATTGATATGGCGCGCATGGGTAATTTCGTGGCGTTCCGTGCTGCAGTTGAGTTGCTTAAAGACCGAGGACAGGAAGGCTTGATTCAAGAGGTATACGAGAAGTGTAAGGCCCAAGAACAAATGGCTGATACAGAGGTACAGAACTTCGTGAAAGAGATTTACGAGCCATTTACAGTACAAGAAATCAGTGACAAGATTGCAGAAATCTTGACTCCAGAAGGTGTGAAAGCAAAGGTGAGCATCATCTACCAGGATATTGAAGACTTGCACGAAAGCTGTCCTTCAAACCCGGGCGACTGGTACTTCAGCGGGAACTATCCGACCCCAGGTGGAAACCGCGTCGTGAACCGTTCCTTCATTTATTATGTTGAAGGACGTACAGAACGAGCATATTAAACAGTGAAAATTTATACTAAAGCAGGAGACGGAGGCCAGACCTCTTTGTTAAATGGAACTCGCGTTTCGAAAGCAGAATTGCGTTTGGAAGCCTACGGTACATTGGATGAGCTGAACAGTCATTTGGGTGTCTTAGTAGTGCAGGCAAATGCTCATTTTCCGCTTTCAGAAGCCATTCAAAGTCAGTTGTTTGCGATGGGTTCGCACTTAGCAATAGAAGGTCAAGCTGAATTTCCGATGCCTGAATGGGACGAGGAATTAGTCAGTAGATTAGAACAGCAAATCGATAGTTGGAACAACCAACTTCCCGAACTTAAGAATTTCGTTTTGCCCGGTGGCTGTACTTCGAGTGCCCAATGCCATGTGGCTCGTACAGTTTGTCGTCGCGCGGAACGCGTTGTTGTTGCTCTTGCAGAAACAGCTGAAGTGAATGCTGAAATTCCTGCCTTTTTGAACAGACTATCAGATTACCTCTTTGTCATGGCCCGATGGGTAGATTTTTCTACAGGGGCAGAGGATAGAATCTGGACGCCTAAGTACTAAGCACTTACATTTTTCAAATAGTTGTTGTATAAGTGAAGTAAAAAACTACTTTTGCACACTTAGAACAGTGAACAACACTTTGAAATAGATATATGTACTGGACATTAGAATTAGCTTCGTACTTGAGTGACGCACCATGGCCGGCCACACGCGATGAGCTCATTGACTATGCCATTCGTACCGGAGCCCCTTTGGAAGTAGTAGAAAATCTCCAAGCCATCGAAGAAGAGGAAGAAGAGGTCTACGAAAGTATAGAAGAAATTTGGCCGGATTATCCCTCGGAGGAGGACTTCCTTTGGAATGAAGAAGAATATTGAGAAAAGCCCCTAGTTTAGGGGCTTTTTTTTATACCCAATGATCCGGTTGAAAGCATTTAATCAAAAGCCGCTTGCAACCCCATTTTCTGTTGTATTTTTGAGATACAATTCCAATGATTCTACATGGATAGATTCTCATTTTTAGGTAGCGTACACTCCGAATTTATTGACGAGCAATACGAGCGTTACCTCAAAGCTCCAGACGAGATAGAGCCCAGTTGGAGAGCTTTCTTCCAAGGTTTCGACTTTGCGAAAGAAATCTACACTGAGGATGACCTCGTGGGTGCGGGTGTTCCTGATGAAGTCATTAAGGAATTTCACGTCTTGAATCTGATTCAAGGATACCGATCACGCGGACACTTGTTTACTAAGACGAATCCAGTGCGTATGCGTCGCACTTACGAGCCTTCATTAGCCATCGAAAACTTCGGGCTCAGCTCGGAGGATTTGGACATTGAATTCAATGCGGCTACAGAACTAGGACTGGAGGGCCCCGCTACTTTACGTAAAATCATTTCTCACCTTGAGAAGATTTATTGTCAGAGCATCGGCGTGGAGTACAACTATATTCGCGATCCTGAACGGCGCACTTGGATCAAGCATTGGATCCACCGAAACGATAACCAGCCGAACCTCAATATCAAGGAAAAGCAACAGATCTTACACAAGTTGAACCAAGCGGTGAGCTTCGAGGCGTTCTTGAATACCAAGTTTGTGGGACAGAAACGCTTCTCTATCGAAGGCGCAGAATCACTCATCCCGGCCTTGGACGAAGCGGTGAATCACGCGGCACGCAAAGGGGTAGAAGAGTTTGTACTAGGGATGGCACACCGCGGTCGATTGAACGTATTGACCAACGTGTTCGGCAAGCCGCGCAAGCAGATTTTCTCTGAGTTTGAAGGCAAGGCCTTTGACGATATTACAATCGATGGTGATGTGAAGTACCACTTGGGGCACACGACCATCCATACAACATCGGACGGCAAGCAGGTCAAGATGAATTTGGCCCCAAACCCCTCACATCTTGAGGCAGTGGACCCAGTAGTAGGGGGTATTGCACGTGCGAAAATCAACAACGATTACGCTATGGAATGTGAAAAGGTATTGCCTATTCTTATCCATGGTGATGCGGCTATAGCGGCACAGGGGGTTGTATACGAAACGGTACAGATGGAAACCTTGGACGGTTATAAGACCGGAGGAACTCTACATATTGTGATCAACAACCAGGTTGGATTTACCACCAATTACCTAGATGCTCGTTCGTCGACCTATTGTACGGATGTCGCTAAGGTGGTCTTGGCGCCAGTACTTCATGTGAACGGTGATGATTCCGAGGCATTGGTGCATGCTATACGACTTGCAGTGGAATACCGTCAGCGATTTAAACGTGATATTTTCATCGATTTATTGTGTTATCGCAAGTACGGACATAATGAAGGTGATGAACCTCGTTTCACTCAGCCGCTATTATATAAAGCCATTTCTAAGCACCCAAATCCAAGAGAGATTTATGCCCAGAAGTTGATGTCTGAGGGCCTAGCATCTCAAGAAGTGGTAAAGAGAATGCAGCAGGAGTTCAAGGCCATGTTGGAAACAGACTTTGACGATAGCAAGAAAATTGAACGCAATGTGATCACGCCTTTCATGCAAGAGGAGTGGTATAAACACCCGGGTGCTAAGCCTGGGCAAATGCTCGAGGCTGTGGATACAACCTTCGACATCAATAAGCTCAAGGATATCGCGAAATTCATCACGACACTACCTGAGGGCAAGAAGTTCTTGAAGAAGACCGAGCGTCTGATGAAGGATCGTTCAGCACAAGTGTTTGAGCGTAATGCTCTGGATTGGGGTACAGCGGAGCTTTTGGCTTACGGTTCACTGTTGGCGGAAGACTTCAACATTCGAATTTCTGGGGAAGATGTGGAGCGCGGAACTTTCTCGCACCGTCACGCCATTTTGAAGGTGGAAGATAGTGAGGAAGAGGTGAGCCTCTTGAACGAATATCCAGGCAAGGAAGGCCGTTTTGCGATCTACAACTCTTTGCTCAGTGAGTATGCTGTGATGGGCTTCGACTACGGTTATGCCATGGCAGCGCCGGATACTTTGACGATTTGGGAAGCGCAGTTTGGTGATTTCGCTAACGGTGCGCAGATTATGATTGACCAATTCCTTTCTGCAGCCGAAGACAAATGGAAGCTACAGAACGGCTTAGTATTGTTGCTCCCTCACGGCTATGAAGGTCAGGGTGCTGAGCACAGCTCGGCACGTTTGGAACGATTCCTTCAGTTGTGTGCACAAGAGAACATGACTGTTGCGAATGTCACCACTCCGGCAAGCTTATTTCACATGTTGCGCCGTCAACAAAAGCGCAATTTCCGCCGTCCGTTGGTGGTGATGACGCCGAAGAGCTTGTTGCGTCACCCGAAGGTGGTGAGCAGCGTGGAAGAATTGGCCACAGGTACCTTTCAGCCTATTATTCCTGATCAGGATGTCCAACCAGATAAGGTCACTAAATTGGTCTTCTGTTCTGGAAAACTATACTACGAACTGTTGGAAGAACGCGAGGCGCAGGGTGCAGATCATGTTGCGCTCGTACGCATCGAACAATTGTACCCATTGGACGACTTGGCCATCAAGACGGAGGTGGCGAAATACCCGAATGCCGAAAAGCACATTTGGGCACAGGAGGAACCGGCAAACATGGGGGCATGGACCTACATGTTGTGGCAGATGCATATCCAACTCACGTTGGTGAGCCCTGCGCCAAGTGCCGCTCCGGCAAGTGGATCACATAAGGTGGCCCAAATCCGTCAAAGAGAAACTATTGAACGAGTATTTAGCATTTAAGTCTACGGATATGTTAGAAATGAAAGTGCCTTCACCAGGCGAATCCATTACCGAAGTAGAAATCGCCAGCTGGTTGGTGAGCGATGGAGATTGGGTAGAAAAAGACCAAACCATTGCTGAGGTTGATTCTGATAAAGCGACGTTGGAGCTTCCAGCGGAGGAAAGCGGTATCGTCACCTTGAAAGCCGAAGAGGGCGACACCGTTGAGGTGGGCCAAGTGGTGTGTTTGATCGACACCGCGGCAGCAAAGCCAAAAGGCGCAGGTGCCGCAGCACCCGCGGCCTCAGCACCAAATCCTGAGCCAGTAGCAGCACCTGCAGCATCAGCTTCAAACACCTACGCCTCAGGAACAGCCTCTCCAGCAGCAGCTAAGATGATGGCTGAGACAGGAGTGAAGGTAAAGGCAGGTACGGGCCGTGACGGCCGCATTACTAAAGCAGATGTGATTGAGGCAGTGGCTTCGATGGGATCGGCGGGTAATGGCGAGCGCGGTCAGACACGTAAGAAGATGAGCAGCTTGCGGCGCAAGTTGGCGAGCCGATTGGTGACGGTGAAAAATGAAACGGCAATGTTGACGACCTTCAACGAGGTGGACATGAAGCCAATTTTTGATTTACGAAATCAATACAAGGATGCATTTTTGAAGAAGCATGGGGTGAAGTTGGGCTTCATGAGCTTCTTCACCTTGGCAACCACGCGGGCATTGCAGCTGTATCCTGCGACAAACAGTATGATCGACGGAAACGAATTGGTCAGCTTTGACTACGTGGACGTAAGCATCGCGGTGAGCGGTCCTAAGGGGTTGATGGTACCGGTATTGCGCAATGCAGAAACTATGGATTTTGCTGGTGTTGAAAAGGAAATTGGGCGATTAGCTACTCGTGTACGCGACGGAAAAATCACCGTGGATGAAATGACCGGCGGTACCTTCACCATCACCAACGGTGGGGTCTTCGGCTCTATGCTTTCTACACCAATCATCAACCCTCCACAGAGTGCCATCTTAGGTATGCACAACATCATCCAACGCCCAGTGGCCGTTGATGGCGAAGTGGTTATCCGTCCGATGATGTACGTGGCCTTGAGCTATGACCACCGAGTGATCGACGGTCGCGAGAGCGTAGGGACATTGGTGGCGATCAAGGAAGCCTTGGAAAATCCTGAGGAAATCTTGATGAACGGCAATGCGAAAAAAGCCTTAGGCATGTAAATGCCAATAGGATACTAAAACCCACTCAATCCATGGGTTTGGGCCTTATTAAATCTTATATTTGGGGGCTCTATTTTCGAACAGGGCTCTTATTTCTTAATAACCCAAACTTAAAAGCATGAAAAGAATTATTTCGGGCTTGTTAGCACTGGCCCTTATTCTTACCAGCACCTTGGTAACAGCCCACGAAGGAATGTGGTTGCCTATGTTGATCAAGCGTCTGAACTATGCGGAAATGCAGGCAAACGGTCTGAATCTTACCGCGGAAGAAATTTATGATATCAATAACGCTTCTATCAAGGACGCCATCGTTTCATTGGGCGGATTCTGTACGGGAGAAATTATTTCGAGCCAAGGCTTGATGTTGACTAACCACCACTGTGGTTACGACGCCATACGCTCGCATTCTACTGTAGAGAACGACTACCTCACTGATGGCTTCTGGGCCATGACTCGTGAGAAAGAGCGCACGAATCCAGGTCTTACGGCGGCCATTTTGGTGCGCATGGAGGATGTGACAGACCAAGTATTGGCGCCCATGACCGACGATATGACCGAAGCACAACGTGCAGCAAAGGCCAAAGAAATAGGCGATGCATTGGCAGCGGAAGCTACTGAGGGCACAGTGCATAATGCTTATGTCCGTAGCTTCTTTCACGGCAATGAGTATTACTTATTTGTCTTCAACACATACAAGGATATTCGTTTGGTGGGCGCACCTCCAAGTAGCGTGGGTAAGTACGGTGGCGATACCGACAACTGGATGTGGCCACGTCACACGGGTGATTTCTCTATGTTCCGCATCTATGCAGATGCTGAAGGCAACCCTGCAGATGTAAGCGCTGACAACGTGCCACTAGCACCTAAGCACCACTTGCCAGTGAGCTTGAACGGTGTCAAGGAAGGTGATTTTACTATGGTCTTTGGATTCCCAGGATCCACAGATCGTTTCTTGACTTCTACAGGTATAGAGCAGGCTATCAACCTATACAATCCAACTATTGTTGAGATACGTGACCGCAAACTAGCCATCATGAAAAAAGCGATGGACGATGATGCTGCTGTTCGTATAGCATTGGCATCGAACTACGCTCAGACCGCCAATTACTGGAAGTACTTTATTGGCCAGACAGAGCAGTTGAAGAAAAACCGCGTTAAGGCCAAAAAAGAAGCTATTGAATCGACCTATCTAGACTGGGCAAACTCAGATCCAAGCCGCACGGAATATGCTGGTGCCTTGGATTTATTAAACGAAGCCTATACAGCTACTGATCTTACGGTGAAGGGCGGTGTTTATCTTATGGAAGCAGGTATTCGTGGTGCTTCATTACCACTCTACGCTTGGCGCTTGGCGCGACAGCTCGGGGCTTTGGCCACTTCTGAAGAATTAGAAGCAGATAAGGCCGCAGTACTAGAATATGCAGAAGGTCACTTTGCAGAGTACCAGGCAGCAGTAGATCGGGAGCTTGCAGCAGCACTTTGGGAAATGTGGATGGAGAATGTTCCTGCGGACCAATTACCTGAAATCTTCGCAGAAGTTCGCGACAGCATGGACGGCGACATCAATGTCCTCGTCAACGAGATTTACGATAACTCAATCTACGCCTCCAAAGAAAAGTTAGAGGCCTGGTTGGTGGACATGGATGCGGATGCATTGAAGGATGATAAGGGGGGAAAATTGGCCTCTAGCTTCATTATGACCTATATCGGCAACCAGCAAGGCAATGCTGAGGTAAGCGAGAAAATGAACAAGGGCTACCGTCTATTTACTGATGGCTTACGCCAAGCGATGCCGAATAAAACTTTTGCTCCAGATGCGAACTCCACGCCACGTATGACTTGGGGTGTAGTAGGTTCTTACGACCCTCAAGATGCCGTTCACTTCGATTATGTGACGACCATTGAAGGGGTAATGCAGAAGGAAGATGCTAATAACGACGAGTTCATCGTGCCTTCGAAACTTAAGGAGTTGTACAACGCCAAGGACTACGGACGTTATGCGGACGAGAATGGTGATTTAGTAGTGAACTTCATTTCGAACAACGACATCACGGGTGGTAACTCAGGTTCTCCAGTGATCAATGGCGATGGTGAGTTGATTGGAACCGCGTTCGATGGAAACTGGGAGGCGATGTCAGGTGATATCTTCTTCGAGGACCAATTACAGCGTTGTATCTCGGTAGATATCCGTTACACCTTGTTCATCATTGACAAGTATGCTGGTGCAGGTCACTTGGTCGATGAAATGACCTTGGTGAAAGGCAAGAAAAAGCGCAGGAAGCGTCGTAAATAATAGGCGCGTAGCGCCAAATTTTAGCATATCTAAATTCCCGCGAACTTTAGTCCGCGGGAATTTTTATTTTTCAATGGCACACAATTTGAGCTGCATACCATAGTAGATTTGATACAGAGATGATGAAACGAATCGCAGTACTTACAGGAATTGCCCTTGGTTTACATGGATGCTCAAGCTGGCAACCCGTAGAGAACGTGGCGCCCTCAAACCCTAATTGCATCTGTACGATGGAGTATGATCCAGTATGCGTGCAGGGCAACGATAAGATATTGCGTTACTCAAATGCTTGTCAGGCGATGTGCGACGGCTTTGGTCAAGACGATTTCATTAATTGTCCGCCGGAGTAGGTTTACCCCATCCTACTGACCTTCTCCAAAACAGCGGTCCACCATTCTGCCAATACCTGGAAAAGTAAAAGCATTCCTGCTAAGCCGAAAATGCCATTGATGATGGCATAAGATCGTCTGCTAGATTTTCGAACGATTTGAAACATTGCCAAAACCCCTCCTACATTCATAAAGACCGTAAAGGGCAAGGCCAAATAGCCGAACCCGAATGCACCGCCATCGGTGATGATAATATGTAAGGTGAAGGGGAAGAACGCGATCACGTTCATTCCAACGTTCAACCAGGCAAGGAATTTGATGATTCTATCCATCAACCCCTACTCCTCCAAACTATCCTCAACGTAGTTCAACACCTTAGTCATGAGGTGCAACCTGTCCTTACCACGCACATTGTGTGGGTGCATAGGGTACGGGAAGAAATCCATTTGTACTCCCGCATCGATGAAGGATTTTACGAGACTGAGGTTGTGCTGCATCACTACCACATCGTCCACGGTGCCGTGGATGAGTAGGAGGTCGCCTTGGAGGTTGCTCACGTAGTTGTGCAAACGGTTTTCTGCATAGCCGTCTTCATCCTCTTCGGGACGGTCCATGTAGCGCTCGCCGTACATGATTTCATAGTATTTCCAATCTGTCACAGGACCACCGGCCACACCTGCTTTGAAGGTGCCCGGTTGGCGAAGCATGAGTGAGGTTGTCATGAAACCACCATAGCTCCATCCGTGAACGGCCATACGGTCCGCGTTGACATAGGGAAGAGATTTGAGGTAGGCGACTCCGGTTAATTGGTCCTCCATTTCAACATTGCCCAATTGTCTGTGGATCTGCTGCTCGAAATCTGTCCCGCGATGCGCTGAACCGCGGTTGTCCAATGTAAATACGATATATCCTCGGTTGGCAAATTCGTTCATCCAAAACGGCCCGCCACCGTTCCATCTGTTGGTCACCATTTGGGCATGTGGCCCGCCGTACACATAGACGAGTACGGGGTATTTTTTCGAACCGTCAAAATCGTACGGCAAGTAGGTACGGGTGTACAAGGTAGAACCATCGGGACCGGTGATTTTGCCCATTTTTGGCTTGCGAATGTTTGTGCCTTCAAACGGATCGGCCGCCTCGGCGAGGGTGCGCTCCTCCTTTCCACCAGTGGTCATCAGAATGTCTTTGGCAGGTATGTCCACACTGCTGTAGCTGTCGATAAAGTAATGGCCGCCCTCTTGTACGGTTGGACTGTGGTAGCCTGCTGCCTCGGTTAACTGGGTTTGCTTGCCCTTCAAGCTCACGCTGAACAGGTGAGACTCGCGTGGGTCATCGCCCGTCGCGGTGAAGAGGAGGTCTCCGCTCTTGTCCTGGCCTAGGATGCCTGTAGCCACAAAATCATTAATGGTCAGTTGACGGACCAATTCTCCTTTGGTGTTGTACAAGTACAAATTCATATACCCATCGCGCTCGGTCATCCAAACGAACTCCTTATTGTTCACCCAATAGGCGGCATGTTCCGGCTCGGCCCATTTATCATTGCTTACGCTCAACAAAGTTTCTCCGCGCTTTCCATTTTTGGCGTTAAAAGCCACCACATCATAGTGGTTTTGGGCGCGATTGACGATGGCCAAAAGAATAGTCTTGCCGTCGGGTGACCAGCTGAGGTTGGTCAAATATTGATCGTGCTCCACCCCGTCGGTATCTAGATAGATTGGATTTGTCTTGCCCTGACGGTATACGCCCACTTTAGCATATTCCGATTCCTGGCCGGCCATAGGATATTTAATCTCGTTCAGGGAGCCGGGTGTAGAGGTGATGTCTAAGAGCGGGTAGCTGGTCACCGCGCTTTCATCCTTTTCATAGAACGCAATGGCATCTCCCTTTGGGTTCCAGAACAACCCTTCGGTGATTCCAAATTCCCTGCGTGCAATGGCCTGTCCGCTGACGATATTTGGGTTTTCGTGCTGGGTAACTTGGACCATAGAACCGTCTTTATTCCAACTCACAAACACATTGTTCCCCACGGTGTAGGCTGCGTTTCCATTGGCGCTGAGGTGCACGTTTGCATGGCCTTGTGCCATGGTGAAGTGTGCCGTGATCTCGCTCGTGTTCATATCGTACGAGTACAAGGTGCCTCCTTCGGTGAATCTAACCGTATGGTCGTCCTGCCACTCAAGCATCCACGTTCCTCTAAGCTTCACATCCTGGTTTGCAGCGGCAAGACCGTCGTTGATTTGTCCGGCAGTAATACGGCCGCTTTCTTCTCCAGATTTGGCATCAATGATGGCCATGGTTTGGTAGCCGTCGATCAAATGTGAATAGGCGTCTGTACCCGGCACCCATTGCAGCATGATCAGCCCTTGCGGGTAATACTTACGTCCATTTAGGACGGCATCTTCCAGGGTTAAGGTGTGCTGTCCGAAGCTCGAAAATCCGAAGAGGACGAGCGCAAAAAGGAAGGTGAACTTTTTCATTTGGGTTTATTTTGAAATATCTGAATCTATTTGGCCGTCGACCAGACGGATGACGCGCTTGGCGTGCTGTGCAATATCTTCTTCGTGAGTCACGAGCACGACGGTATTTCCGGCCGCTTGGATATCATCAAAGAGTTTCATGATTTCAATGGAGGTCTTAGAATCTAAGTTCCCGGTAGGCTCATCGGCGAGGATCAAGGCAGGATTGTTGACCAATGCTCTTGCGACAGCCACACGTTGACGCTGTCCCCCGGAGAGTTGGTTCGGACGGTGGTCCATACGATCGGCAAGTCCTACTTGGGTCAACACTTCCGCGGCGCGTGCCTCCCGCTCTTCCTTGTCCAGTCCTGCATATACCAGTGGAAGGGCCACGTTTTCAAGTGCAGTGGAGCGAGGCAGTAGGTTGAACGTTTGGAAAACAAAGCCGATTTCGTGGTTGCGGATTTCGGCCAATTCGTTGTCGCCCATCACACTTACATCATTGCCGTTGAGTTCATATGAACCGGCCGTGGGGGTGTCCAAGCAGCCCAACAAGTTCATCAAGGTGGATTTTCCCGAACCTGAAGGTCCCATCAAAGCGACGTATTGGTTTTTAAAGATGTCCAAATCGATGCCTTTAAGGACATGCACCGTCTGAGATCCTAATTTAAAATCTCTGGTGATGTTACGAAGCTTGAGGATGGGTTGCGGATTGCTCACTGTGATGGTCTAAGGTTTTAAATTTAGTTATTCGTAGTCTAACTCTGACAATTCCAGCCAGCGCATTTCTTTTTCGTCCAACGCATCGAGCACCTCCTGAATCTCAGCGGCAGCTTTGGCGAGCTCTTCCGGATCCTGTTCTGTGCCTTCAAATACTGCGTTCAAGGTATCTCGACGTGCCTCTAAAGCCTCAATTTCCCCGGGCAGTGCGTCCCACTCGCGCTTTTCCATGTATCCCATTTTGGTCTTGGTCTTTCCCTTCTTCGGAGTCTCTTCCACCACCGGTTTGGGGGCGGCCGTTTTGATCGCGTCGATGCGTTTTTGCTCCTCGCGCCACTCGTAATAATGCCCATTGAAGTCCTTGATGCGGCCGCCCCCTTCAAAGACGAAGAGGTGGTCACATAGCTTGTCTAGGAAATAGCGGTCGTGGCTGACCACGAGCAGACAGCCTGGGAAATCATCGAGAAATTCTTCGAGGGCTTGAAGAGTGAGGATATCTAAGTCGTTGGTGGGCTCATCGAGAATGAGGAAGTTCGGGTTCTTCATCAAGATGGTGAGCAGGTAGAGTCGACGCTTTTCCCCGCCGCTTAGGGTGGAGGTGTAGCTGTACTGCTGGTTGCCGTCGAAGAGGAAGCGTTCACATAATTGGGAAGCGGTGAGCTTCTGACCCTTTTTCAAGGTGATGTACTCGCCTATTTCTTGCACGACTTCGATGACTTTCAGGTGGTCTTTGTCGGCAATGCCGCCTTGGCTGTAGTGGCCGAAGATGACGGTATCACCGGTGATGATTTTTCCCTTGGAGGGGTGTTCCTCGCCCAAGATCATTTTCAGAAGGGTCGACTTTCCGCTACCGTTGGGTCCTACGATTCCGGCGCGCTCACCTTTTTTGAAGGTGTAGTCGAAGGATTCAATGAGGAGCTTGTCCGGGAAGCTCTTGCCTACTTTGTGTAACTCAAGGATTTTACCTCCGAGGCGCTGGCTTTTGATGGCCAGGCTGACTTCGCGGTCGTCCACGCGTTGCTTGGCGATTTTTTTGATTTCGCCGAAGCGGTCAATGCGGTCCTTGGCCTTTCCGGTGCGGGCACTGGGTGTTCGGCGCATCCAGTCGAGTTCTTTTTTGAAGAGTTGCTTTGCCTTGTGCAAATTGGCCGCTTCATTCGCTTCACGCAATTCCTTTTGTTCTAGGAAATAGCTGTAGTTACCGTCGTATTTGAAGAAGGTATGATGGTCCAATTCGTATATGGTCCCGCACACGCGTTCAAGAAAATAGCGGTCGTGCGTGATCATAAACAGAGCCCCCTTGTAGCCGATCAGGTATTCTTCCAGCCATTCTATGATGTCGAGGTCCAAGTGGTTGGTGGGCTCGTCCATCAAAATAAGGTCGGGCTCCTCGATGAAGAGTTGCGCCATGGCCAATCTTTTGATTTCACCGCCGGAGAATTTGTCGATGATGCGGTCCATGGCCGGCAGGTTCATCTTGCCGTGCATCTCTTGAATGCGTCCTTCAATGGCCCAGCCCCCTGTTGCCTCGACCTTGTCTAAGACCAGTTGCATGGCATGGGCATCTCCACCTTCGGCGACAATACTTTCGTACTGTCGAAGCGCTTCAATACCGGGGTGTTCACTTTGGTAGAGCACATCACGGACGGTTTGACCCGAGGCAAATTCCGGATGTTGTTCGAGGTAGCGAAGCTTGATGCCCTTGCGGTAGCTGATGGTGCCGGAATCTGCAATGGCAGGGTCCATCAAGGTGCGCATCAGCGTGCTTTTACCGGAGCCGTTCTTAGCGACAATGGCAATTTTCTCCCCTTCCGAAATCCCGAAAGTCAGGTCGGTAAACAGCGTTTTAATCCCATAGGATTTACTGAGCTGGTGAACGGAAAGAAGGTTTTTAATGTCCAATTATTCCATAGGAATTTCAGTGATCCACTTGGCGATGGCCAACAAATCTCCTTCTGCCACAAAGGACATGGAGGCCATAGGTGGATAATCAGGCCAATTTTCTGGTTGCGGCACCTGCATGAGGTAAACCATTTCTTCCGGAGTATATCCACGCGCGGCGATGTCCTTGAAGGTGGGTCCAACAAGTTTTTTGTTCAATCGGTGACAGCCTAAACAGGTGTGCATGGCCAATAGCTTGTTGACCTCCTCAGGAATATCCGAACCCTTTTTAGTGGCAGGTGTTGATTGTGGTATGGTCAATTGCTCGGGCTCCTCGCTGCCCCCACAAGAGGCTAATAGGGCCGCGAAGGCAAAAATGAAAAATGCGAGATAAAAGGTGGGGCGCAGCTTCATCGCTCGTTGTAATTTTGAAATCATGATAAAGATACGCCTCAAACCTTCAGAATGGATTAAAATCATTGCGCTCTTGAGTGTCTTTGTAATAGGGACCTATGCGTCCTTTCAAAAGCTAAAGCCCAAGCGTGTCTTGCCCATTTATAATCCGGTAGATATAAATCCTGCCGTGGTAGATGATGATTTGGAACGCGTAGGACGGGGCCACCGCATCGGGAACTTCGATTTAGTGGACCAGTGGGGCAATGCTGTAGACTCTTCGTTGCTGAGTAATAAGGTGTATGTGGCGGATTTTTTCTTCACGACCTGTCCTACTATTTGTATTGCGATGGGACAGAATTACCAACGCATTCAAGAGGCCTATAAAGACGATCCTAGGGTGAATTTAGTTAGTCATACGGTGATGCCTGAGATTGATACGGTGGAGGTGATGTACGAATACGGCCAACGCATGGGCGCCGTTAAAGGTAAATGGCATTTGTTGACCGGTGAAAAACAGGAGCTCTACCGTATGGCACGCCGTCAATACTTCGCAGTGATGGAGCCTGGCACAAGCTTTGACGAACACGATTTTATTCATACGGAAAACGTGGTACTGGTCGACGAGAGGAAGCGTATTCGCGGTTTCTACGACGGCACGAGCGACGCACAAATGGACCTGTTAATTCAGGACATTGAAATCCTGCTTAACGCCCAATAGTATCTTCCGGAATAACGGATTCTGTGCTTTGAGTGGTGTCCAATTCTAGGGGTGTCACAGGCAGTTGTGTGCTGTCCATAATGGTGCGGTCGCCATCTAACACGGGAACTACATCCATGGTATCTAGGGCTTGCGGTCGGAAGGGCTGCAAAAGAGAATCGGGCAATTCTAATAAACGAACGAACCCAGAATAAGTGGTATCTACCGCTGGAATAGAGAAGGTCTCGCTGCCGCGGTGGAAGTTCCAATAGCGCATGGTCGTATCCTTAGCCTTACCGTTTAAACCAGCCCAATGTCTGCCCAATACTTGGCCACCTTCACTTAAGTAATACCGAGCATACTTAATGTTATCGTACAACTTTGGACGGAAGTAGCGGTAATCCTCAACCACACCGTTTTCGCGGTTGTATAGGCCCACCTGGAAGTTCCCTTTTTTATAGTAATCCAATGGAATTCGGTTAGTATTGTAACGTTCTTGAAAGTCATTTTCAGCCAATAGGGCCAAGCTGTCTTGGCGTTGTAATTGAAGCAGGAGAATACGATTGATAAGGTATTGGGCATTACCATCGTGGAAGGCCAATAAGGCATCTTGCGTCTTGAGTGCCTTTGGGTAGTCCTGGAACACGCGCCACTCGAGTTCCACCTGTTGTTCTGCGGTGAACGTCCAGAATTCTTTGCCGCGCTCGAAGCGGAGCATGTTGGCGTCTATTTGCTGCTGTGCCTTGTAGTAGTTTTCACGTTCAAGTGAGATGACGGCCATCATGTAGAACGGCAGCTGTTTATCGTAGAGTTCGCAAAGAATGTAGTAGGTATCATAGGCCAATTTCTGATCGCCTTTCTCATAGGCAATCGCCGCTTTAAAGAGCAGGTACTTTTGATACTTAGGGCGCATTTGCAGGCATACCTCGAGATCGGAGAGTGCAGCATTTAATTGGCCTAAGGCATAATTTGCCTCCGAACGAAAGAAATACAAGTCTTCGCGCTGCCAACGCTTGGAAATAGCGATATCGTAATGGCGCAGCGCATCGGTCGGCTGCGGCGTTTCCAAGCTCATGTAGGAACGGCCGATCAACACATTATCCTGACCGCTGAGCGACTGTCCTTTGGGCGAATACTCGATGATTTCCGAGTATTTCTTCGTGTTCCACAACCTCGAAATGTAGGACTGGCCAGCGCTTTGGAGCACGGCGCCAATTAAGAGGAGGAATAGAAATATGGACTTGAGTTTCATCACTTAAAGTTCAGCGGTTGTTCAAGGTCCCAATTCGCTTTGAGCTCGAAGGTCTGTTCAGGCAAAATAAAATCCCCGGGAAGGTTGTTGAACCAAGAGGCCGGGGTCCAATTCGAATCTAAATTTTCATCTACAAATCCCTTGAACGTGTACTTGCCTGGTAACAAATTGCCCAGATCTATGTAGGTCGTATCCGACTGTCGTGCGGGATGAAACACGAAACTTGCCTGGTATCCGCTCTCGTGCAAGAGCCATCCGTACGTAGCGGTATCGACGCCAGGTGCCACCAACACCAAATGTCCCAAGTTCTCTGCCTTTGCGGTGTCCAATACGGCGGCAATGGAATCCATCAACCCTTCTTTTGGGGCTTCAGGAGTCTCAAACATGGTGTTGAAATAAGGCACTGTAATCAAGGAAGAATCCATCCCGGTCGGGTGATTTTTTGACATGCCAAAAGGCTCCGTCTCCCAGTCCCATGCCCCATTGAAATTCACGTCCTCAAAGGCCAAAACATCGAAGGTTTGAGCCGGCATGTAGGCGAATGCAAAATTCCCGTCTTTGTCGGGGCTGCCGCTGAAAACCGCGGTGCGGACGGTATCTGTTCCGGCGGGGATCAGCCAAATGTTGAGTTTGTCGAAGGGCGTCGTTTTATTGGTGACAATGGTGCCTTGCAATCTAAGACTGTCGATATAAGGTCCCGTACTCCAGACGAATTGAAGATTTGGGTAGGCGTTGTTTTCGTTGAGGTCGCCAATAGCATCGCCAAGAGTTATACGATAGGTGGTATTTGGCAATAACTCTTGAGTTTTCCATTCAAGACTTAGGCGCTTGCCATTGACTTTGGCTTCCATACCTTCTAATGCCGGGATTGTGGTGATTGCAGTGCGCAGGTTTTTACCCTGAATATACTCGTTGAAAGTGACCTCGGCGGTGTTCCCGGACCAATTCAACGTGCCTACGGCCGGACGTTGTAAGACAAGATCAGGGGGTGTTTCATCGCGCGGCCCACCCTTGGGCTGACTTTGAACGGCGCAACCTACAAACAATATGGTGGTAAAGAACAATAGATACTGTCGCATGGTTTCAAAAATCGCGATTAAAAGTGGTTTTTCGCTCAATTGGACCTTCCTTTCCTCGACAATTTCTCTACACTCACTCTTTGGGCTGTTGTAGGAAGTATCATAGGACCAATTATTACATAACTTTATGTTCCATTTAAAATTTCACAGTGTGAAAAAAATACTACTAACCATTGCCTTAGGCGTATTCAGCTTTTCCCTTCAATCACAGACCTACTGTACACCTTCGTATTCTACCGGATGTAATGTTGGGGACGATATTGACGACGTTTACATTGGAAACTTCTCGGATACGGCTACTGGCTGTACTTCTTCATTTTATAACGTACAGACATCCGATACTATATTTATTCAACAGACGGTACCCACTTCGGTGTCTTTCACTTCCAATTGGTCGACTCAATATTTCGCTATTTGGGTTGATTTTAATGATGACGGCGATTTCTCCGACAGCGGGGAACACTTGTGGTCTAGCCCCACCAATGCGTGGAGCTCGACCGTAGGGTCAATCACCATTCCTTCGACCGTTAGTCTAGGGTCGTACCGCTTACGAGTGCGCTCGAATTATTCGGCCATCATCGGTGCGTCTGAAAGTTGCAGCAACTTCACTTACGGCGAAACACACGACTACACTGTTACAGTAACGACACCTCCAGCTTGTCCTGCGCCAGTTTTGGCCAGCTTAACAGCGACGGATACTACTGCGACCATTACCTGGACGAGCAGTGATTCTGTCTTCAATGTGGATTACAACGTGATGGGATCATCAGCCGTGCCAACTTCAATCACTGTATACGATACTACGGCCACAATTAATGGTCTAAGCCCAAATACTTGGTACGAGTTCTATCTTGAAACAGATTGTAGTAGTGCTGGCAACGGATACAGCACTACTGTGGGCCCATATTCGGTAAAGACCTTGTGTACAGCTTTGAGTACTCCTATCTACGAAGGCTTTGATAACGATTCTACAGGTTCATTCAGCAATCCAAACGCACCATCGTGTTGGTATTATGTTGAGGAATCGGGTGCCGCCGGATATGGATACATTAATAATGCGACCTGGAGCATCTCCCCATTAAGTAACTCAAATTACTACTACCTCTATAATTCTTACGATGCGGCCTACGAAGCACTAGTGACCCCAGCCATTATCGGTTTGGACAGCGGTACAAAGCAAATGGACATTTGGTTAGCAAATACCGGTTGGTCGGTGGGTAATGATGTATACATCGGAACGGTGAGCTCTCCATCGAGCTTGACGAGTCTGGATATCATCGATACTCTATCTGTACCAAATGGCGGTACTTGGACGAAATTCACTGTGTACTTTGATTCCAGTACCGGATACAACATGTCCGACGACCACATTGCTATTGTTACATCCGACACAAGTACCTACAGTGCAGTATATATTGAAGATATCTTAATCAAAGACGCACCTCCTTGTTTGCCGCCATCGGCTATTGGGGTAAGTACAGTGGGCATGGACTCTGCTCAAATAACCTTCAGCGCTAGCGGTATTGCTACCTGGTTGGAATACGGCCCTCCTGGATTTGTTCAAGGAACGGGTACCCAAGTCCAAGTCACAGGTTCACCCGCTTGGTTGACTGGTTTGACTTCAAACACGACTTATGATGTGTATGTCCTTCAAATGTGTTTAGATAGTACCATTTCTCCAGGATACGGACCTGTTTCATTCAAAACATTGGCTTGTTCTCTCTCGCAAATGTGTACGTTTGATATAGAATTGACCGATACTTGGGGTGATGGATGGAATGGAGCAGAAGTAGAGATTTTGAACTCCAATGGAGGTGTTGAATATACTTTAGGGGCCAATTTCATCACCGGTACTACCTACACCGAAACTATCACCTTATGTTCGGGTGGATCGTTCACTATCGTTGTTTCAGACGGCGGTAGTTACCCTAGTGAAATAGGCTTGAACGTAATTTCAGGCGGAACAACAATAGATTCCTATACTGCCACATCCTCGACGACAGTAGGAACACAAATGGCTAGTTTCAGCGCAAATTGTAACGCCCTTTGTCCTACCCCGTCTAATCTGACCTACAATGCAGGCAAGAATGATGTTTCCTTTACCTTCGACAAGAACGGCGGAACGGGAACCTATATATACCAATGGGGACCTACAGGTTTCTTACAAGCCACAGGAGCTGGATTAACTCCGGGTATCGACTCTACTACTTCTAATGGCTTTACTATCACAGGATTGTCTTCTAGCTCATGCTACGATTTAATTATAATCCAAAACTGTGGAACAAATGGCGTCTCTGATACGCTAGGCCCAGTAGCTTTCTGTACAGGTATGTGTGATACCACAGACCTTTGTGATTTCACCATGAGCATGTACGATACTTATGGTGATGGATGGAACGGCGCTACTGTAGATCTTTACTTTAACGGCGCCTATGGCCTGTCCTTCGGATCAAGTTTCACCACAGGCGACAGCTTGATCATTGACTTCCAAATATGTGCAGGCACAGAAATCGCGGTGGTCAATGGTGCGCAAGGATCTTATCCATCAGAGGTATATTACACCTTGAGTGGACCAAACGGTCAAAGTGCAAGCGTTTCTTATGGAAACTTCAATGCTGGCCCTGTGGATACCCTAAGCGCCAACTGCATGACACCATCATGTGCTACGCCAAGTAATCTTGGTGTGGCCAATATGGGAAGTACTTTCGCAGATATCTCTTGGACAGGAGGTAATGGCATCTTTATCTTCCACTACACGGCTTCAGGTTCTACCAATACCATGATGGGTACCTCAACTTCAGCGATGGCTTCCATGATCGGTTTGACACCAGTAACAACCTACTTCTTTGATGTAGCTGAGGTATGTGCCCCAGGGGATACTTCGCTGAAAATGCACTACAGTTTCACCACCGACAGCTGTTCTGCCATCAACGTAGGCAACCCTAACTATAGTATTGATAGCATCGGTATCAGCTTTGTAGACATCACATTCACTTGGGGAGGCGCTTCAGGATACAACAGCTACTTTATAAACTTTGGCGATGGATCCAATGCCACCGGTACGGGCAGCACACACAGCCACTCGTACACGGCCAATGGACAGTATACTGCAGTATTGAAGTTATATGGCGATTGCGATACCACTTCACAGCAGATCTTCGTAAACATCCAAGGCATCGGGTTGGAAGAGCAAGCGGCTCAATCCATCCTAATGTACCCTAACCCAACCACCGGCTTGATCCACATTAGCGGAACAGCCGAACAAGGGAAAGAAGTGCAGATACGTGTGGTGAATTACTTGGGTCAGGAGTTGTTCAACACGACCATGTCCACCACAAATGGCACCTTCGACAAAAACTTTGACCTCAGTGGTTTTAGCAGCGGTTCTTACCTTGTAGAAATCCGCACTGCTGCCGGCATGGTGCAACGTCCATTCGTTGTGCGGCATTAATCTTCCTTGGCCAGGGCGAGTAAGTACAGCTGCATCATTGGATCGCGCTGCTTGAGCAACCCACCCGCCGCCAATAAAGACGAACCCGTCGTTACGGTGTCGTCAATCAATACGACCAGCGCGCCCCGGAGGGCGCGCTGGTCGTTTAGGGCAAATGCGCCGGCCGCATTGCCCCATCGGGTGAATTGGGAAAAATTGACCTGGCTCTTGCGGTGTTCGCGTTTGGCCAATAGCTCCATGACTTGGGCACTGCGCCCGGCGGACTGAAGTCCTCGCGCGCTTCCGCGCGCGAGGAACAGGCTCTGGTTGTATCCCCGGCGGCTCCGCCGCCGGGGGTGAATAGGGATGGGGCAGAGTATAAGATGTGGCGCTGGAGTTCGTTGCAATAAGTGTGGTGCGAGGATATGGCGGCCAAGACTTTGCGCGAGCGGATAATTGCCGCCGTATTTGAGCGCATAACACAGGATTTGGACTTCACCATTAAAGGATAAAGCCGCTGAAAATAAAGCGCCTATGGTGGCCCCGAGGGGTTGGAGCTGGTGATTCAATAAATGTGTTGTCCGAGGAAGTTGGTCCAGACAGATTTGGCATACGCTTTGCTCATGAATGTCTAACAAGGTGCCACACTGGTGGCATTGACTAGGAAATACCATCCTTGTTAAAAAACTTAAAGGTTTGGAAACCATAGGCAGAGAGGGATTTTTTAGTTTCGTTATGTAATAAGTTAAGATTGAAAATCGGATGAGTACCGACGAGGGGAATAAGAAATTAGGCTGGGTCGTAGCGTTATTGGCTGTGTCCGTATTGGTTTTAGGTGGATTGCTTTACTTACGCAGTGAAGAGAAGAATACTCTTGAGTTAGAAAAGCAAGCATTGACCATTGAATTATCAGACATGAAGGCGGATCTTTTGTCACAAATGGGTGCGAATGACAGCTTGAATGGCTTTATTCAATATGAAACCCAACGTTTGGGTGCATTAATCGATAGCATCAACACGGTGAATGTTCAAAATAAAAAGAAACTAACAGCTTACCGCAGCCGTATTTCAAGGATGAAGAAACAGAACGACGCATTGGTAGCTCAGTTAGACAGTACGAATACAGCTTATGCAGCATTAAAGTTGCGCGAGCAGATGATTGCTGATAGCTTAAATAACGCCATGGTTGCAAATGCGAATTTAGAAGGCCTGAACACGGGGCTCCGTGAGACGGTAGCTAAAGGCCAACAATTGGTTATCGCTTCATCAACAGTTCAGGCAGTTCGAATAGCAAGTAATGGCAAGCAGCGCAAGACACGTCGTGCGAAGCGCACAGATCAGTTGAACGCGTGTATCACTCTTGCTAAAAACCGTATTGCCGAAAAAGGCGAAACGATTCTGTATGCGAAGTGGATTGGTCCAAACGGTAAGCCCGTGGACGGTCCTGAAGAAAATGTCGCTGTGGTTGGCGGTGAGCGTTCGAACTTCAATGGCTCAACTACATTAAACTTTAATGGTGAAGCTACAGAGGTTTGCATTGCTGCGGGACGTGCGGTGGATGCACCGGTGGTTTTAGCCTCAGGAATCTACACCATTGCTATTATGACGGATAACTATTTGGTAGGAACTGTTGCGGTGGAATTGAAATAATAGGACCAAAAAATAACTTGCTATGAAGCATACTATCCTCCTTGTAGTGGCTGGTTTTTTAACCACCTCTTGTGTAAGCACTAAGGTGCACAGAACCCTTCAAGAGAAATACGATATTCTTACCAACGAAGCGGATCAACTACGCCAACAGAGCGAAACAAGGGCGGCGGAGAATGCCGAGCTCCAACGCGAAATGGGTGAGGTCCGCCGCACGGTCAACATCCTTGTGGAGGATACTACGGCGTCATTTGAACGTATGCGTACCTTACAAACCAAGTATGACCGTCTTTCCAAGCAATACGACTATTTGCTCGACAACAACAGTACACTCATCGCTGCGAGCGCCCGTGAAAACAAGGCGTTAATGGACGAGATTGCGACGATGCAGAGTCGTTTGCAGGCGAAGGAGGATAGCTTGAACACCGAGCGCCGCATGTTGGAAAAAGGACGTGCTCGCATGGAAGAACTAGAGCGCATCATAGGCCGACAGGATAGCACCGTCAACTACGTGCGCCAAAAAGTAGCTGATGCTTTACTTGGCTTTACTGGGAAAGGTCTGACTGTGAACATGCGGGACGGCAAGGTTTATGTGAGCTTGGAAAACAGCTTGTTGTTTGCCCCAGGTTCATGGGATGTGGCGCCAAACGGTAAGATTGCATTGCAGAATTTGGCGGGTGTATTGGCGGAAAATCAAGATCTGAGCATCCTGGTGGAAGGACATACAGATAATGACCCGTACCGTGGTCAAAGTCAAGTTCGTGATAATTGGGACTTGAGTGTAATGCGCGCTACGAATGTGGTAAAAATTTTAACGACCAATGCATCCTTAGATCCCAAGCGAATTACGGCAGCAGGTCGCGGAGAATTTGTTCCGTTGGTGGATAACGACAGCTCGGCGAACAAGGCGGTGAATCGTCGTACGGAAATTATTCTGACACCAGACTTAAGCGAGCTGGCCAACCTATTGGAAGGCGGCGAGTAAGTAGGATTAGAATTGGGCTTGGACCAATTCTTCAATTCGTTTCAATCCCACTATGGCAATGTCGTAGTGGGATTTTTCTATTTGGTGGTGTCCGCTGATGTAGATTTTATCGAAACCCAATTTCTCTGCTTCCTTAATCCGCTGCTCCACACGTGTGATAGGTCGTACCTCACCGGTCAACCCTACCTCGGCGGCAAAACATACCTTACCCGAGATAGACTCGTCCGCATTCGAACTCAAGATGGCCGCTACCACCGCCAAATCCAATCCCGGATCATCGACCTTTAATCCGCCGGTTACATTTAGGAAGACATCTTTTTGGCCCAACCTAAACCCGCATCGTTTCTCCAACACCGCCAATAGCATGTTCAGTCTGCGTGTATCAAATCCGGTGGTCGAACGCTGAGGCGTTCCATATACGGCCGTGGATACCAAGGCCTGCATCTCAATCAACATCGGGCGTACACCTTCCACCATTACAGCTACGGCATTTCCGCTCAGTCCATCATGCTGCTTGGTAACCAGCAAATCGCTCGGGTTTTCTACCCCGTACAATCCGCCTTGCTCCATAGTATATAGTCCGATCTCATGAGTGGATCCAAACCTGTTTTTATGTGCTCTGAGAATGCGGTACAATAAATTTGGATCGCCCTCAAACTGCAAGACCACATCAACCATGTGTTCCAAAATCTTCGGACCGGCAATACTGCCCTCTTTATTGATGTGGCCAATAAGTAACACCGGCGTGCCTGTTTCCTTAGCATATCGAATGAAGCTCGCGGCGCTCTCACGAATTTGGGCCACCGAACCGGGTGTGCTCTCCAAATGAGGAACATGCAAGGTTTGGATGGAATCCACAATAACCAAATGAGGCCTCACGTTCTTCAAATGATTGAAAATGGCCTCGGTCTTGGTCTCGCTGAGCAAATACAATTCGCTCACGGCCTTGCCGATGCGTTCACCGCGCAATTTGATTTGCGACGGGCTTTCCTCCCCTGAAATGTAGGCCACTGTTCCGGTAAAACTCAACGCGAGCTGCAGTAACAGGGTGCTTTTCCCTATACCCGGTTCACCGCCTAACAGGGTCACGGAACCTGGAACTATTCCACCGCCCAAAACACGAGCAATTTCATAATCTGGTACTGGGAAACGCTGCACGGAGGTGTGCTCAACATCTTCAATTCGGATGGGTTTTGCCGCCGCGCTATCACCACTCCAAGCCCTAGGGTCTGGCTTACTCTTTACAGCAATCTCCTCCACCAGCGTATTCCATTCCTTACAGCCTTGACATTGTCCCATCCACTTACTGTGTTGGGTACCACATTGAGTACAAACAAATACGCTCTTCTTTTTTGCCATGAGGCAGGTTTATTTTCTTCCTGCAAAATAGAGAAAAACAAAACCTAAGGCGCCAGTTACGACGAACATTAAGCTTTGAGAACTATGAATGAGGGTGGCGAAAGACGTGCTGATAAATGGTGTGAGTCCCAAAACGACCAAGGCTTTGGAAACGAGGTAGTGATAAGCGCCGATGCCACCTGGAACGGGTATGACATATCCCATACCTGCAGCCACGCTAACAAAGAATGCTTGCTCGGGGCCTATGCTTTCGAGCCCACTGACAATGGTGAATCCCACGGCAATGGTTGCTACATAACAGGTCCAAATACCGATAGAATAGAACCAGAATAGGGGTTTATTATTGACCGTTCGTAGGCTGCGAAGACCTTCCACCATCCCGGTAGCAAATCCTACAATTTTCTGAGCAAGGCTACAATGCATCCAAATGTTACGGGTGAAATAAACCAGCAATATCACGCCACCAAGGAGGATGCCTGCGAGGACAAGGGTGGTTGCTGAGGGTTGAGGTAATTGGGCTCCACTTTGTACTATAAAGTCACTTAATTCATCGCTAGAGATGATGACGGTGTTCAGTACCACAACGAGGAACAATAGGGTATCAACGACGCGCTCAAGCACAACAGTTCCGACCAATTTATCTATGGGCACCTTATCCGTTCTATTGAGCGCAGTACAACGCGCGACCTCGCCCACTCGAGGGGTAACTAGGTTTACTAGGTAGCTCAAGGCCACTGCGGCAATGGCGCGCACACTATGCACCTCATAGCCCAAACTTTGTAGCATCTGTACCCAACGAAGACCACGGAAAATGATGGCTAAAAACCCGATAGCAACGATAACAATCAGGCCTTCGACCGAGACGGCTTTCAGGTTGTCCCAAAGATCTATCGGGTTGACATTTTTAAAGGTGAGGTACAGCAATGCCAGCCCTATACCCAAGAATAGGATATACTGTACTACTTTCTTCACCCACGCCGGCATTAGCTAAGGGAATTTGTCAATTCATTGGGGAAGATGATGGTGGCCTTAAAGCTCTTGGCCTCTTCCACATCCATACTCGCATATGCGATGATAATGATGATATCGCCTTTTTGTACACGTCGCGCTGCGGGACCGTTTAAGGTCACTTCGCCGCTGCCGCGTACTCCGGTGATGATGTAGGTATCAAAACGCTCCCCATTGTTAACGTTCACGATATACACGCGTTCGCCCTGCAATAATCCGGCGGCTTCCATCAAGTCCTCGTCCAAGGTTATGGATCCTATATAATCTAGTTCCGCGCCGGTTACTTGAACACGGTGAATTTTACTTTTGACTACCTCAATTTGCATGCGGTAAAAGTAGGTTAAAAAAGAGGAAGGTTATCGATGAGTCGGACATTTCCGCACTGCACCGCAGCAAAGAGTCTTGTTGGAGTTTTTGGGTCCAATTCTCTCACGGGCTGCAGTTCTTTTTCATCACAACATTCAATATACTCCACGGTTAATGAAGGCACCGCGTTGAGCTTCTCCAGACAATGGCTTTTCAACTCCGCTACACCGTCAAAACTATCGACCTGTGTACACGCCTTGGAAAGCACTGCGTAAATGCTCGCCGCCTCTGCACGCTCCACCTCATTTAACCGTAAATTTCGACTACTCATGGCCAAACCGTCTGCTTCCCGCACAATGGGTCCCGGTATAATTTCTACTGCCCAATTTTCCTTCGCTACAACGTGACGAATGATACACAGCTGCTGGTAATCTTTCTCACCGAAAATGGCGAAATCTGGCTGAATCAGTTCGAAGAATTTGGTCACCACCGTGGCCATGCCTTCGAAATGACCTGGTCTCCCAGCACCTTCCATACTGAGGTCTAAAGATCCGAATCCGAACATTCTTGATTTCAATCCTTCCGGGTATAGCATCTCGGCCGTTGGCAAGAATACAGCATCACAACCCATCGCTGCGAGCATCTCTAAATCCTTTTGTAATGTATTGGGATATTTAGTTAAATCTTCAGGGTTGTCAAACTGAGTGGGATTGACGTAAATACTAACCAAAGTTTTGCCCCCTCGTTTTAGGCTAATATTTACTAGGCTCAAATGACCTTCATGTAAAGCGCCCATGGTAGGTACAAAACCCAAGATTTCCCCATTTAAATGGCTCTTCCAACGGTCCAATTCTGCTAAGGATGAAATGCGCTGCATAAAGTGTTAAAAAGGGCTCAAAACTAGGCTATTCTTTGATATAAAGACGTAAAAGGGGTATCTTTGCCATCTTATTTCTAACAAACGTCCCCTTTATGGATAGCAAGAGAGTTCTATTCGTCTCACAAGAAATTCACCCGTATTTACCCGAGAATACCATTTCAAGTACTACGCTTGCCTTGGCGAAAAAGACTAACGATAGTGGTCATCAGGTACGTGTTTTTATGCCTCGTTTTGGGGTAATTAACGAGCGACGTCATCAGTTGCATGAGGTTATTCGTTTGAGCGGTATGAACGTGGTGATTAACGACATGGATATGCCTTTGATTATCAAGGTGGCATCTGTACCGGGAGCACGTATGCAGGTGTACTTTATCGATAACGAAGAGTACTTCAAGCGCAAAGCAACCTATTCAGATGCGGACGGCAAGCAGTTTGAAGATAATGATGAGCGCACCTTGTTCTTTTCGAAAGGTGCTATCGATACAGTTGAAAAATTAGGATGGAAGCCAGATGTGATTCATGTTCACGGATGGATGTCATCACTGGTGCCGATGTACTTGCGCTTGTTCCAAAATGAAAATCCCATTTTCAAGGATGCAAAAATCGTATTCTCTGCTTACGATAACGGATTTGATTGCTCACTAGGGCCAAACCTGCAAGCGGGTATGTTGTTCGATGAGATCGCGCCAGAATTGGTCGAAGGATTAGAATCGCCAACCTGCGAAGACCTTCAAATACTAGCTGCGAAATATTCGGACGTTGTTATTCTAGGCGAGGAGAACACGGACCACGTTTCGGAATACTGTGAATCAAATGGTATTGAATGCATAGATGGCAAAGGATTTGCTGAAACACCAGAAGAAGCAATCAAAATTTATGAATCTCTTTTGGTCGAATCTGACGTTGAATAAGCAAGTCTTTCGCTCACTCGCTTTCGTAACCCTCGCGCTCTCTGTTTTCAGTTGTGAGAGAAGTAATGGATCCATTGGTTCTGGAAATTTCGTAGATGACCGCCCAGAATTGGGAACTAAACTATCATTCCCTGTGGTGAGCTATACTACAGCTTGGGACAGTATTGTGACCTCGAGCCCAGTAAACGCTGTCTTAGGAAATATGAATGATCCACTTTTTGGTTCCGTACATTCGTCCTTCGCAACCCGAATTTTACTAGGCAAGGTCAATCCAGATTTTGGAGACAGTACTATATGTGATTCGGTAAAAGTTCGTTTAGCCTACAGCAAAACTTATGGTGTTGTGGGTGGCCAAATACACTTGCAGATGGCCCCGCTAAAGGAACCATTGATTGATACTATTAGGTACTATAGTAATCAGCTGCCAGAAACTGAAACTCCTATCGCAGATACTGTTTTGACTCTCGACCCAAGTGCTGTTGTTTTTAATGGAGTGGATTCTCTGATTAACACCCTTTCCTTCGATGCAGATCCTGCTTATTTCCAGTCAGTAATTTTTGATGCGGCTATGGCCGGTGATGGCCATTTCGCAGATAACAATGATTTTATTGAGATGGTAACAGGTTTACACTTTACAGATGTTGGTTCAGGAAGCCCTGCCACAGGATATTTTGACCTAAGTGCGGGAGGGAGTGTCATTCAATTATATTACCATACCGGTTCGGAAGATACGGTGCCAAAGGTATTCAACTTGACGTTTGGACAAAACTTCGGTGACCCAGCACGCTCCTACAATCAATACATACACGATTTTTCAGGAGCTGCTTTTGATGTGTTAGATTATGATAGCATCAACGGTGAATATCAAACCTATATACAAGGCGGAGCAGGGGCTAGAACAGTACTTGAAATCCAAGGCCTAGATACACTCATCGAGAAAGGATACAGCATCAACCGTGCAGAGATGATTCTACATGTTGTGCAGGGAACGGCCTCTCCATATACACTTCCTGGAACTCTATTGCTTTTGGAAGATTACGATTCTACACAAGCTTTGATTAAGGACTATTCCTCTTCTTTGAACCCAGCGGGCGGCGCTGCCAACCGGGCAGATATTCGCGAATACCGTTATCGCTTCTACTGTACCCGTATGGTGCACGATATGGTCAATGAAAAAGGTCGTGTAACACCGCTCATCCTCGCGACCTCCAGCGCAAACTCCAACGTTCATCGCGTCGTACTTGGCGGTGGTATGCATCCTACTATTCCTGTAGAATTTAATGTGTATTACACGAAAAGTGATTGATAAGGCCTTATTTTAGACGTACCAACCAATTTTCTTAATTAGTCGTTCTATGTGTGGAATTGTCGGATATCTCGGCGATCGTCAAGCCTTCCCCATCCTCGTCAATGGCCTGAAGCGCCTTGAATATCGCGGCTACGACAGTAGTGGCGTGGCCTTGGCTCAAAATGGTGATATCGCCTTGTACAAAAAGCAAGGAATGGTCAGCGCCATGGAGGAAAATGCGTTGGCAAATAACACGACTGGATCCACTGGTATTGCCCACACTCGTTGGGCTACGCATGGCCAACCTTCGGACGAGAATGCACACCCGCACTTGAGCAACTCAGGAAACCTAGTATTGGTTCACAACGGGATTATCGAGAACTATCAAGCCCTCAAGGACCTTCTCATTTCCAAGGGGTTTGAATTCCATAGTCAAACTGATACTGAAGTATTGGTAAACTTCATCCAATACGTTCAAGACCAGGAAGGCTGCAAGCTTCGCAAGGCCGTACGCCTAGCCCTTACCCAAGTCATCGGTGCCTACGCCATTTGTGTTTACGATAAGAATAAACCAGAGGAAATTATCGTGGCTAAGCTAGGCTCGCCCCTTGTAATCGGTTTAGGGAAAGGCGAAAAGTTCATCGGTTCCGATGCAACTCCATTCTTGGAGTACACTAAAGAAGCCATCTACCTTGAGGACGGTGAAATGGCGTCATTACGTGCTGATAAGGACATGGATATACGTCTTATCAAAAGCGATAAAACTGTAACCCCAACAGTTCACAAACTCCAGATGGACCTCGAAAGCATCGAGAAAGGCGGTTACGACTACTTCATGATGAAAGAAATCTACGAGCAGCCTCGTGCAATCTATGATACTTTTCGTGGCCGATTACTTCCTAAAAAAGGCATGATTAAAATGTCAGGGATGGAAGAATATGCGGATAAATTCCGTAATGCAGACCGTATCATCATGACTGCTTGTGGAACCTCATGGCACAGCGCTTTGGTGGCAGAATACCTGTTCGAAGAATTCGCTCGCATTCCTGTCGAAGTGGAATACGGGTCAGAGTTCCGCTACCGTAATCCGGTCATTCGCAAAAACGACATTGTCATCGCCATTTCTCAGAGTGGTGAAACTGCCGATACCCTTGCCGCCATTAAAATGGCTAAAGCGGCCGGCGCTATGGTCTTTGGTATCTGTAATGTAGCTGGTTCGTCTATCGCCCGTGAAACTCATGCTGGAGCCTATACCCATGCCGGACCAGAAATAGGGGTGGCCTCTACCAAAGCGTTTACCTCTCAAGTCACCATACTCACTATGATGGCTCTTGAACTAGGTAAGATGCGAGGTGAATTCTCAACCTCAGAGTACCGCGCTCTGTTGAACGAACTAAACAACATCCCTAAGAAAATTGAGAAGGTGCTCGAGAGCAAGGAATTAATCGAAAAGATTTCCGGATTGTACAAAGACGCTTCGAACTTCCTTTACTTAGGTCGTGGTGTCAATTTCCCTATAGCCCTTGAAGGCGCATTGAAGCTTAAAGAAATCTCCTACATCCATGCCGAAGGCTATCCTGCAGCGGAAATGAAGCACGGTCCTATTGCCTTGATTGACGAGAATATGCCGGTAGTGGTCGTGGCGCCAAATAACGGTCATTACGAAAAGCTTGTGAGTAATGTTCAAGAGGTCAAAGCCCGAGAAGGAAAGGTTATTGCCGTAGTTACCGAAGGCGACAATGAGCTTCTAGATTCTGCGGATTACGTTATTGAAATCCCGGCAACCTTGGAAGCATTAACCCCACTTCTGACAGTCATTCCACTGCAGCTTTTGAGCTACTATATCGCTGTGATGAGAGGCTGTGATGTAGATCGTCCTAGAAACCTAGCGAAATCGGTCACGGTGGAGTAACAGTGTGCCGTAAATCTTACCCCTTAGGAAAGTTTTGTCCGCACTTATGAAATGATGATCGCGCGCGCATTTCTGACACCTTATTTTTTCTTCTCGAAGTTATAGGTAAGGATGAGATAATTGGTCTCACTAAAGAATCCTAAACTAACCCCACTTTGATTCCATTCGCCATTAGACTTCCCGAAAGTAGTACTAAACGAAAGCGGGGAGGCTAAGCCGATATTCACATGCTCGCCGGCTTTGTAAAGAATGCCCAATTGGTAGCGCACGCTCGGCGTAATACTCATATAATTCCCTCCAGCACTAAAGTTCCCTCCCGCTTCAGGACCATGTAGAAAATACAACTTGTCATTCACAGGCTTACGCCATTCTTGACCAAGGAACATACCGGAAGAAAGGTTCCAATACACTTGACCTTGGTAGGAATTGTAGTTCATGTAGGTGCGGTCTACACGAAAGGTGCGAACGCTATGAATGCTCTTGCCCCATTTCAGGACAGGGCGCGCGTCCAACACGGGACCATACATGATGCCCATGCTGGCGCTCGAGGCAAATCCTATTTCTCTGTACTGCCCTTTGGCATTAAAACAGCTGAGAATCAAGAGCGTAAAAAGGAGGGAAAATAAACGAGGTTTCATAAGCTGGAATTACCCTTACAAGGTATGCCAATATTGCGTAACTTCTAGCGCTCCACCACTTGAATGAACCCATAAAAACGACTCGCATGGATAGAAGATCATTCTTAAAAAAGACGTCCGTGGCTGCGGCTGGGATTTCAATAGTTCCCTCACACGTACTGGGCGGAATACATGTGCCGCCTTCCGATACGGTGTACATGGCCGGGATTGGCGTCGGTGGCCGGGGCTTGGGCGTGCTCAAAGGATTGCGCAATACGGGCCAAGTGAAGTTTGTCGCACTGGCGGATGTGAGTGATAAGCGTGGTGCGGAGGCCTACGGTTTGGAGCCCAAGGCAAAGACGTACCGTGATTTCCGTAAAATTTACGAGAACCATTTAGGGGAATTGGACGCCATATTCTGCGCTACTCCAGATCATACGCATGCCGTGACCTCGTTGCCGTTCATGCGCGCGGGCAAACATGCTTTGGTGGAGAAGCCATTGACGCATAATATCATGGAAGCGAGAACCATGACCCAAGTGGCTGCTGAACAAGGTCTGATTACACAGATGGGCGATGTGGGTGCTTCCTCGGACGGTATTCGTACGGCACAAGAAATTATAGAGGCAGGAATCATTGGCCCCGTGAATAAAGTGGATTGTTGGACGAATCGACCAGTTTGGCCACAAGGACTCGAGCCGCCAACACAAGGCGAAGCGGTGCCGGATTATTTGGACTGGGACCTTTGGCTAGGCCCGGCGTCCATGCGTGAGTTCAACCACAGATACTTGCCGTTCAAATGGCGCGGTTTCTGGGACTTTGGGACCGGAGCCATGGGCGACATGGGATGTCACATCATGGAGACGCCGTATATCGCCATGAGTTTGGGCTATCCTACCTCTGCGGAGGCCAGTTGTACCACCATGTGGGCGGGCGACTTTGTCGAAGCAGATTACGAAGGCGTGTGTCCGCCAAGTTCGGTGGTGAGGTTGACCTTTGACCATGCCCATTTCGGTGAGGTAAAGCTTAACTGGTACGATGGCGGTCTGATGCCGGAGCGCCCGGATTTGTTGCCGGAAGATGATATGCCCGGAAATTGGGACGGTGGAAGCGTGTTCTACGGTTCTAAAGGGATCTTGGTGACGGATACGTATAGCCGTAATCCAAGAATCTACATGGCCGATGGATCGACGTCTGCACTACCCGCAAAAACCTTGGTGCGTGTGGCCAACGATACCTCTGGGCACATCGCGAATTTTGTGGATGGCATCCTAGGGAAGGCAGAAACCTCCTCGCCGTTCAGTGTAGCCGGTCCATTGACCGAGGCGGTATTGATGGGGAACCTCGCCATCAAGGCCTACAAAGAGAAGCATTTGAAACCGGGAAAAACTTCGACGGACTGGGCGCCGTACGAGTATCCCGGGCGTACCCGATTGAATTGGGACGGAGAGAATATGAGAATCACCAACTATGAACCAGCTAACCAATGGGTTGTTAGAGACTACCGTAAAGGTTGGAATATTTAATTACCTCAATAAAACACAAAACTATGCTTAGAAGGATGAAGGGCTCGCTCGTGATTGCAGCCGTCTTTTCATTGCACCTAAACGCCAACGCACAAGAATCTTCAAACCCGCTTACCCAGATTATGGATGGGCTCAGCGTTCGAAACATCGGCCCTGCTGGGATGAGTGGACGTGTGACCTGCATAACGGTGCATCCTCAAATTCCCACGACGATCTATGCAGGATCTGCTAGTGGTGGATTGTGGGTGAGTGCAAATAATGGGCAGAGCTGGTCGCCGCTCTTTCAAAACGAGAAAGTAGCTTCGATCGGTGCTATCGCTATTGATCCGACCCATCCGGACATCATTTATGTGGGGACAGGTGAGGGGAATCCTCGAAACTCTCAAACCAGTGGTTATGGCTTGTACAAAAGCTACGACGGCGGTCAGAGCTGGGAGTGCTTGGGCTTGGAAGAGACCCGCACCATTCACCGAATTTTAATCAATCCTTCGAATACCGATGAGATCTACGTGGGTGCCACTGGGTCGGCTTGGGGAGATAGTCCAAGAGGCGTGTACAAGAGTACGGACGGCGGAAAAAATTGGACCCAGAGCCTATATATCGATGGAAAAACGGGCGCGGGAGATCTCGTGATGGATCCGAATAACCCGAAGAAGTTGATGGCCAATATGTGGGAGTACCGCAGAGAGCCTTGGTTCTTTACCAGCGGTGGTCCATCGGGCGGCTTGTTCATCACCTACGACGGTGGGGAGCATTGGAAGAAGCTGGGCGAAGAGGACGGATTGCCGAAAGGGAATCTGGGCCGTATTGGATTAGGTATTGCACCGTCCAATTCTAATATCCTCTACGCCCTAGTTGAAACAGAAAAGAAAAACGGGGTGTATAAGAGCACGAACGGCGGAAAGAATTGGTTCAAGGTTACCGAAAGTGAGCAAGCGGGAAACCGTCCGTTTTACTATGCGGATTTAAGAGTGGACCCTCAAAATCCAGACCGCGTGTACAGCTTGTGGACTTACGTGACGCGTAGTGATGATGGAGGAAAAAATTGGAAAACCATCACCCCTTATAATCGCATTCACCCTGACCACCACGCGATGTGGATCAACCCGGCCAATCCGGCACACATCATTGAGGGGAACGATGGCGGGATGAATATTTCGTACGATTATGGAGAGACTTGGCACTTTGTGGAGAACCTTCCCTTGGCCCAATTCTACCATATCAACGTCGACGATCAGCTGCCGTACAATGTATATGGCGGGATGCAAGACAACGGCTCATGGATGGGGCCGGCGTACAGCTTGACAGTGGACGGCATTCGAAACGAGGAGTGGAGCGAACTATTCTTTGGCGACGGCTTTGATGTCGTACCCGTGCCTGGTCGTACGGATGCGGCCTACGCGCAGAGCCAAGAAGGAAATGTCGGTTTGGTCAACACGCAGACCGGCTATTCGGAACTCATCAAGCCTACACACCCAGATGGCGAGCGCTTGCGATGGCACTGGAATGCGCCTATTGCTCTAGATCCTCACGCGCCGGAGACGAGCTTGTACTTCGGTTCCCAATTCTTGCACAAGAGCACGGACAACGGGAAGAATTGGACCATTATTAGTCCAGATCTGACCTCGAACAATCCAGAGAAACAAAAGCAACTCGAGAGCGGGGGGCTGACCTACGATGTCACGGGTGCGGAAAACCACACGTGTTTGCTTGCGATTGCGCCGAGTGCCCTGGACCAAAATGTGATTTGGACGGGATCTGACGACGGAAAGTTGCACGTGACCATGGACGGTGGAGCGAATTGGGTTGATTTGAGCAAGAAGTTGAAAGGCTTGCCTGAGGGGTCTTGGATACCTCAAATTCGTGCCTCTGATTACGCCAAAGGGACCGCTTGGGTGGTAGCGAACGACTACCGCAGAAATAATTGGAGCGCGTACCTGTTTAAGATTGAGGAATTTGGCAAGAAGGTCACCCGTGTGGTGGACGACGGCGATATTTTCGGACCTATTCTCAGCGTGTGGCAAGATCCAGTGGAGCCAAACCTACTGTTTGTCGGCGGCGAATATGGATTGTACGTCAGTGTGGACGGGGGTACTTCATACACCAAATGGACCGATGCAGTACCGACGGTCCAAGTGATGGACCTCGCCTTCCAGGCCCGCGAAAAAGATTTGGTCCTGGGAACTTTCGGTCGCGGTGCTTGGGTGATCGATGATATCGAGCCGTTGAGGACACTTGCAGCGGGCAATGGCCTAAGCACGCCAACGTTCTTCGAGCCGCCAACGGCGTATCAATGGGAACGTCGTCAGAGTCCTGGAGTACGCTTTGCCGGTATGTCAACCTTCCGAGGCGATAACCGTCCATTCGGAGCGCGTATGACGGCCTACCTTCCGGAGGTTGCCGAGGACAATAAGAAGAAATTACGCGTGGACTACCAAAACGAAGGTGGCGATACCATCTATACCCAATACATCAAAGTGAAGGAGGCTGGATTGCATAACTGGCGTTGGGCGATGTGGGAAAAGGGTACCGAATTCCCAGAGTTCAAGGTCCGCAAAGAAGAGAAAGAGCAAAGCGATCGTCGTGGCGCTCCTGTATTGCCGGGAACTTACACCGTAACAATGAATTGGGACGGCCAAACCGCTTCACAACGACTGAAGGTTGAATACGATTACCGTATGGCCTCTTGGGTCACCGATGAAGATTTGGCAGCGCGTCGCGATGCCTTCAAAGCCATCGAAGGCATAGAAGCAGATTTAGACCTCGCGGTACAATTGTTGGCACAAGCCCATGAAAACATCGAGCGCCTTCAAGCCCTCTTACAGCGGGAGCCCTATGCTTCTGATTCGGCGTTGGTAGACACTGTGAAAGCAACAGCCAAAGCGTTGGAGGCTGCACGTCATCATATGTTCGGTAAACTAGAAACCAAAGGCTATTTCGAACAGCCAGAGGTATGGTCGAGCCAATGGGGCAGTTCGTTGTGGCAGCTCTTGAGTTCATCACGCGCTTGGGGCAGCAATGAGCAAGCGTTGTTTGACCAATTATCCAAGCGTACCGACGAGGCCACACTAACCGTTATGACCTTCCTCACAGAGGATTATAACGGGCTGTTGGAATACCTCGAAGATCATCCGGTGGACATCATGGTTCCTACCGACATAGAAACAGAAATTCGCAAATAGTACCCTATGAAAAAGGTGCCCCACGGGGCGCCTTTTTTATCCTCAAATTTTCGACTCCGCCGGGGGCTTCGCCGAGAAGGAACGCGGTTTATTGAATGATCAATTGTTTGCGAACACCTTCGGTTTGGAAGATGTAATAGCCAGGGCTCGCATTGACCTGGAGACTGGCATCCAATGCCAACGTGCCTTGTTGGATCTCACGGCCGTCGATGCTAAAGATGCGGTACGCTGTGCCTGCAGGCAAACCTTCTACTTGGAAAAGGCCATTGCTTGGATTTGGGAAGATGTTAATGTTGTTGGCGCTCAACTCTTCCTGATCCAGAGTAACGTCTAAGTTAAAGGCATCCAAGAAGGCATTATTCCCGCCTCCTGAAATGAAATCCACCTTGATCATAATACGCGCGCCACCCGCGAAGTCATTCAAATTGATGCTCGTGCTTCTCCAGTTGCTCGCTGAGGTCGGGTTCCAAGGATTTGCCTTATTCAGCGCCGCATAGAGTAGCGGTCCTAAAATGGTGCGCACCTCTTCCCAAGTCTCACCACAATCTTGACTCACACTAATTCTCAATTTATCCTGCGCCTGACCTGGCTTGCTGGCAATGGCATAACGGAAGCCCAAAGACATTGCCGTCGCACGACTTACCACAATCTGATCTGTAATTAGAGCATCTGAGTTATCCGGATCGTTGTTAAAGTTGTCCAACTTGACACAGTAATTACCGTCGTAATGGTTGTAGCTGTTGCGCTCCCATTTAATATCATCACCATCGGCATTTTCTACGTGCCAAGTGCCATTAGGAACATCGTGAAATTCAAAGCTTGAGCTGAAGTTGTTGACCCACATGTTAGGGCCACCGCCAGATCTCATTACACTCATGTAACCATCTACCAAGGATTGTGATGATCCTGTGGCATTGGTTACCGTTAGGCCAACTGTATAGTTCGAATATCCCATAAGACTAGTAGAGTTGTAGGTCACGGTAGGATTCTGAGCCGTGGAAGTAGAGGGCGTACCTCCAGGGAAGTACCAAGACCAGCTTGTTGGATTTCCGAACTCGCTCTTATCGGTGAACTGTACTGTTGTACCCTTACAAATTGCCGTTTGGTTTGCTTCGAACTTCGCCTGCGGTGCACAGGGCAATACCGCCTGAGGATCTATCCCTGTTACTGCAGCATTCGAGGCGGTTACTAAATATCCGCGTAAAACGGAAGCGTTTAAGCTTGAACGCATGATAGCCTTCTGATCGTCGGTGAACATGTTAACACATATGTCATCCGCATAGTCCATGTAATTTTCGATTTGATCGGGCAGATTAGGATTATCGTTCGAACATGTATTTGCTGTCAGGTTACAACCGAAGCTAGCCTCGTTAACAGGAGGAGTATCCGCACAATTATCTCCCTGGAAACAGCCTCCTTTGAAAGGGTGATCGAGCCCCAGGTAATGACCCATTTCGTGTGTAAGAGTTCTTCCGCGGCTCGAACTGGTACCGATTCGTCCCATGCGGTCGTGACGAATGACAATACCGTCATAGGTAGTGTTTTGACCAGGGTTAGGTTTGTATGCATAGCCTAAAACAGTTCCCTGTCCCGAGCTGCCGAGATCAATAGATCTCACGACCCAAATATTGACGTATTTATTACGAGGCCAACTTTTTAAACTCTTCACGTTGTTGTTAGCGTTTACCGAAAGTGCGCTCTGAGTGCGGGTAATTCCCGTATGGCAATTACCATTTGGATCAAGTTTAGCCAATTTGAATTCGATTTCACAGTCGGCCGCTACGTTCAAAAAGGTGCTACGGGTATCGCTAGTGTCTGCGTTTAATCGACGGTAATCTTCGTTCAATACTTCGATTGCATTTTTGACTTGCTTATCCGTGATATTATCCGATGCATCGTCATAGATAATGTGTACGACGACGGGAAGAGTGAATACAGTACCCTCGGTTTTTTCATCGGCGTCAAAATCAACAGTGCCTATAAACTCGGCCCAATCTGACTCATATGTAGGGTTTTGACGCTTAATTTCTTCCTCTAGGATATCGTGTCCACATTTCTGTGCTATGGAGTGTGTTGATACTAAGGCAAATGCTAATAAAATGGGGTATTTGAGGTATTTTTGCATGCTCGGCAAGTTCGTTCATTCACTTCATTCTTGCAAGACAAAAACCGAGCAGCCGAAATCATGCTGACAATTTGTTTGTAGATTTTTGGTTGTTAGGCAAATAAAGATGTATTTTCGCAGCCCTTTTTGGGGGGATGTTTAGGCATCTCAAATAACATATTAAAACGCTATAGCGGTGAATACATTAAGTTACAAAACAGTTTCAGCCAACGCGGCGACCGTTAATAAGAACTGGGTAGTAGTAGACGCAGAAGGCCAAACTTTAGGTCGCCTCGCTTCCAAAGTTGCCTTACTTCTAAGAGGTAAGCGCAAGCCAAATTATACGCCTCATGTTGACTGTGGTGATAACGTGATCATTTTAAATGCTGAAAAGGTTGTTCTGTCTGGTAATAAAATGGCGGATAAAACGTACATCTGGCATACTGGTTACCCAGGTGGTCAGCGTACAACCAATCCAGAGCAAATGATGGCTAAGTTCCCAGAGCGCGTTCTAGAAAAAGCTGTAAAAGGAATGTTGCCTAAGAATCGTTTGGGTGCTCAGTTATTCCGTAATCTGCATGTTTATGCCGGAGGCGAGCACAAGCACGAGGCACAACAGCCGACAGCAATCAATATTAATGAAATCAAATAAGTAATAATAAATGGCAAAGTTTCACGCAATTGGGAGACGTAAATCTTCTGTAGCCCGTGTCTACATGGATGAAGGCAAAGGTGCCATCACCATCAACGGCAAAGACTACAAGGATTACTTTACTACTGCACCTTTGCACTACAAATTGGAACAGCCTTTCAATTTGACTGAGACTACTGGCAAGTACGACGTAAAAGTAAATGTTGTAGGCGGCGGTATCACTGGTCAAGCTGAGGCGATTCGTTTGGGTGTAAGCCGCATTCTTTCTGAAATCGATCAGGAGAATCGTACAGCATTGAAGCCCGTCGGACTTCTTACTCGTGACCCACGTATGGTTGAGCGTAAGAAATTCGGTCAGAAGAAAGCACGTAAGAAATTCCAGTTCTCTAAACGATAATCGAGATTTAGTATCCAAATGGGCTAGACTCTTCCAAAGGCTACTAGCTCATTGCTTACTACGGAAAGTAAACTCAATAAAATGGCAGTAACAGACAATATCAAAAAACTCATGGATGCAGGTGTTCACTTCGGACACTTGACCCGTAAGTGGAATCCAAACATGGCGCCTTATATTTTTATGGAGCGCAACGGTATCCACGTTATCGACCTACATAAAACAGATGCAAAGCTTGAAGAAGCTTCAGAAGCGTTGAAAAAAATCGCTTCATCAGGTCGTAAAATCCTTTTCGTTGCAACAAAAAAGCAGGCGAAAGATATCGTAGCGAAATACGCCGGCGATGTAAACATGCCTTACGCGACTGAGCGTTGGCCAGGAGGTATGCTGACAAACTTCGTAACCATCCGCAAAGCGATCAAGAAGATGCAGAGCATCGACAAGATGAAGGAAAATGGTACGTTTGAAACGCTTTCAAAACGTGAACGCTTACAAGTAGACCGTCAGCGCGCTAAATTGGAGAAGGACTTTGGTTCTGTGGAAGATATGAATCGTCTTCCTGCTGCATTATTTATCGTCGATATCAAGCGTGAACACATCGCAGTAGACGAAGCCATTAAGTTGGGTATCCCAACATTCGCGATGGTAGATACAAACTCTGATCCACGTCGTGTAGATTATGCGATTCCTTCAAATGATGATGCTTCAAAGAGTATCGCAGTTGTATTGGAGCGTGTAACGGCTGGAATTAAAGAGGGTTTGTCACAACGCAAGAGTGACAAAGCGGCTGCCGAGCAAGCGAAAATCGAAAAGAAAGCGGCAAAGATTTAATCCGAACGCTTTGTTATTAGAATATATTTTTTCGGAGAGCCGTGAGGATAACCTTTACGGCTCTCTTTTATAATTCAAACACAATTTTAAACTCAATATCATGGCAAACATTACCGCTGCTGATGTAAACAAACTCAGAAAGCAAACAGGTGCAGGGATGATGGATTGTAAAAAAGCTTTGGTTGAAGCTGAAGGCGACTTCGAAGCAGCAATCGATATCCTGCGCAAGAAAGGTCAAAAAGTAGCTGCGAAGCGTGCAGATCGCGATGCAGTTGAAGGGGCAGTAATTGCAAAAACGAATGGTTCTGATAAAGGTGTAATCGTGAAATTATCTTGTGAGACTGACTTCGTAGCGAAGAACGATGATTTCGTTGCATTGGCTCACAAATTAGCAGATATCGCTTTGGCAACTGGGGCTCAAACTGCCGAAGAATTCGGTGCCGTTGAATTCGAAGGCGGCTTAACCGTTGCTGCGAAACTACAAGAACAAACGGGTGTTATCGGTGAGAAAATCGAGGTTGCTGAGTTGGCTACTGTGAACGCTACCTATGTTGCTTCTTATATTCACATGGGCAACAAGATCGGTACTTTGGTAGGATTGACTGCTGAAGCTGAAGAAGCTGGTAAAGATGTAGCGATGCAAGCTGCAGCAATGAACCCAGTGGCGCTGAACCGTGATTCAGTATCTGAAGAGGTTATTGCGCGTGAATTGGAAGTAGGAAAAGAACTGGCTCGCCAAGAAGGTAAGCCTGAAGAAATGTTGGACAAGATTGCTACTGGTCGTTTGAACAAATTCTTTAAGGAGAACACCTTGGTTGACCAAGACTTCATCAAAGATTCTAAGATGAGCGTTTCTAAATACCTTAGTAGCGTTCAAGCTGGTTTGGAAGTTGTAGATTTCAAGCGCGTATCTCTTTAATACAGAGGAACCGAAAATATTAGGAAACGCGCCGGCATTGCCGGCGCGTTTTTTTGTGCTTAAAACGGGGAAAACTCGCAAGATACCCATTGCATAGAGGGGCCTTCTTTCGATATATTTGTGTTCAAACCAAAAGAGATGAAATACAATCGAGTGCTCCTTAAACTCAGTGGAGAAGCCCTGATGGGGGAGAAAGATTTTGGTATTGATCCCAAGCGCATCGCAGAATACGCAGAAGAAATCAAGGCCGTAATTAAGAAAGGTGTCCAAGTAGGTATCGTAATCGGTGGTGGGAATATTTTCCGTGGTATTAGCGGTGCTTCCCAAGGCATGGATCGAGTTCAAGCAGACCATATGGGAATGCTGGCTACCGTCATTAATGGCTTGGCCTTACAGGGAGCGTTGGAAGCTGCGGGAGTCGACACTCGATTGCAAAGTGCAATAGAGATGGATAAAGTTGCGGAGCCATTTATTCGCCGTCGCGCTATTCGTCATCTTGAAAAGGGCCGCGTAGTTATTTTTTCAGCCGGTACAGGAAACCCCTATTTCACTACGGATACCGGAGCCACTTTACGTGCGGTTGAAATTCAAGCGGATGTGATTTTGAAAGGAACTCGTGTGGATGGAATTTATACAGCGGATCCGGAAAAGGACGCGACCGCAACCAAGTTTGATACCTTGAGCTTCAAAGAGGTTTATGATAAGGGATTGAATGTAATGGATATGACGGCTTTCACCTTAAGTAAAGAAAATGAATTGCCTATTCTAGTTTTCGATATGAACACGTCAGGAAATTTGATGAAGGTGGTGGAAGGTGTGCCAGGAGTAGGTACTATTGTTAAGAATTAAACACAGCGGTATGAAAGAAGAGATAGACTTCATTTTTGATGCCACAAGGGAAGATATGGACCGAGCATTTTCTCACATGGAGAAAGCTTTGGTAAAAATTCGTGCAGGACGTGCGAACCCTTCTATGTTGCAAGATGTCATGGTAGAGTATTACGGTACACCTACCCCGCTGCAACAAGTAAGTAACGTAAATACGCCGGATGCCCGCACCATTAGCATCCAGCCTTGGGAGAAGACTTTGATTCCTGAGATCGAAAAAGCTATTCTTAATGCTGGTTTAGGTTTCAACCCGATGAATAATGGAGAAAGTGTGATCATTTCTGTCCCTCCATTGACGGAAGAGCGTCGCAGAGAATTAGCAAAATTGGCCAAAGCAGAAAGTGAAAATGCAAAGGTCGGGGTCAGGGCCGCACGTAAGAGTGCCATGGACGATTTGAAAAAATTGGGTAATGATGGACTCAGCGAGGACCTTCAGAAAGATTACGAAAACGATATTCAGAAAATGACCGACGATTACAACGCCAAATGTGACGCGTTGTATTCGAAGAAGGAACAAGATATAATGACCGTATAAATGAATTTCGTCTGTGGCGTGAACGCTTGGGCGATTTTTTTGTTTATGTATTGTTATAACACGTATCTGAAATGACCCTAGAACAAGAGATTCATCAGGAATCTTTCATCTCTGATCAAAGCAAACTCATCGTCAACATCCTTTACACATACAACGTGTTGAAAGGACGAATTATGGGTGAGTTAAAGGAACACGGCTTGACCATGCAGCAATACAATGTGCTGCGTATTGTGAAGGGTAGTGGCTCTGAAGGGGTGACTACCTCCGAGATTCGCGAACGTATGCTCGATAAGATGAGCGATGCCAGTCGTATGGTGGATAGATTAATGGCCATGGGTTTGCTCGAGAAAGTCCGTTATAAGGAGGACCGTCGACTATTCTACATCCATTTAACGGCACAAGGCAATGATTTAATAACATCGCTTGTCAAGAACAGCTTGGTGGAAGATATCGCTGCGTCGGTGCCAACAAAGAACGCGGAGCAGCTCAATATATTACTGGACGCATTTCGTTCGTCCCTGCAGATGAGTATTAACTCTTCAGATAATTAATCAACGCAGCTGTTGAGCTGTCGTGTTCATGCTTAATACCCGTTCCGGTGAGCTCGCTAAATACGGCTTTCGCTAAAACTTTTCCTAGTTCTACACCCCATTGATCGTAGCTGAAGATGTTCCAGATATACCCTTGAATGAAGATCTTGTGCTCGTATGCTGCGATTAACTGGCCCAAATGGTAAGGACTAATTTCTTCTATGATTATGCTGTTGGTCGGGCGGTTACCTTCAAAGACACGATAAGGGGCAATGTTCTCCATCTCCTCTTCGCCCAAGCCGGCTTGACGCATCTCAATTTCCACTTCATTACGGGTTTTTCCTTTCATCAATGCTTCAGTCTGTGCGATGAAATTTGCAAGAAGGATAGGATGGTGATCGGTAAGGCCATGCAGTGGTTTTTTCGCCGCGATAAAGTCCGCTGGAATCAAATCAGTGCCTTGGTGAATTAATTGGTAGAAGGCGTGCTGCCCGTTGGTTCCAGGTTCGCCCCAGATAATTGGACCGGTAGCATAGTTCACCTTCTTACCGTTACGGTCTATATATTTTCCGTTACTTTCCATATCTCCTTGTTGGAAGTAGGCCGCAAATCGGTCTAGATATTGATCGTAAGGAAGAATAGCGTGGCTCGCCGCACCGTGGAAGTTTCGGTACCAAATACCCAAAACGGCCATTATTGCTGGTATATTATCCTCCCAAGGCTCATTCGCTACATGCTTGTCCATCGCATGAGCACCATTCAAGAAAGCTTGGAATCCTTGGTAGCCAATCGCTAAAATTACGGGCAGACCAATCGCAGACCAAACGCTGTAGCGTCCACCGACCCAGTCCCAGAAACCGAACATATTATTGGTGTCGATACCAAATTTCGAAACGCCGTCAGCGTTCGTGCTCACGGCAACAAAGTGCTTGGGCACATCACTTTGTGTACCTCCTTCTGTCAAGAACCACTCCTTCGCACTTTGTGCATTTTTCATCGTTTCTTGTGTCGTGAAGGTCTTCGATGCAATGATAAACAGCGTCGTTTCGTGGTTTACTTTTTTTAAGACTTCCCACAAATCTGCGCCATCTACATTGGCTACAAAGTGGAAATTCATCTCTTGAGTGACGAACGGTCTGAGGGCGTTAATCACCATGCGTGGTCCAAGGTCGCTTCCTCCGATACCAATGTTTACGACATCGGTTATACGTTTATTAGTGTATCCCTTCCAAGCTCCTGATCGAACATCATTACTAAAGGCAGCAAGTTTGGCCCACACGGCCTTTACATCCGGCATTATATCTTTACCATCTACTTCGATAGCATTACCGTCCATATTTCGTAGGGCTGTATGGAGTACAGCACGACCTTCGGTGATGTTGATTTTTGCTCCGCCTTGTTGCTGCTGAATAGCCTCCCGAACACCAGCCTCGTCGAGCAATTCTTGGAACAATGCGAAGGTTTCAGAGCCAAAGATATTCTTGGAGTAATCGAACAATATGCCGTCCCATTTGATATTATATTTAGAGAAGCGCTCGGGATCTTCGAAAAAACGCGTCTTTAGAGTACGTTGATCTTTTTTAAAGTTCTCTTGTAGCTTCTTCCAAGTCTTTAATTCTGTGGGATTTATGTTTTTTAGCATGATGTGTTCGTATAATTCTCGGCAAATTTACCATAAGTGGAATGATTTCCCGTGGTCTTTCCTATCTTCCCCCACTTATTTACATAAATTTCATGTTGAAGTTTAAAAGTACCAGCGACTTCCAGTCCGAAGTAAGGAGGAGAGTTCGCGCCTATTTCAAAGAAAATGACCGTTCTACGTTCGCAGATTACCGCTACTATTCCAAAGCGGCAGCTAATTTGGCGATTTACCTTGTGCCTTTTGGGTTTTTTATTGCAGGCTATAATAGTTTTTTGATGACAACCATCCTATGGACCGTTACTGGTTTAGGTATGGCTGGGGTCGGAATGAATCTTATGCACGACGCCTTACACAATACTGTAACTCGCAATGAATGGGTCAATCGTAAAATTGGGGCGGCGATCTATATGCTTTGTGGTAACTCATACACTTGGAGGGTTCAACACAATATGAAGCACCATACGCACACTAACGTGGACGGCCACGATGATGATATCGATACGGGAAGTCTATTTCGTTTCCATCCGGATCAAGTGCGTAAACCCTATCATAGATATCAACATATTTACGCACCATTGACTTATTCATTAATGACTTGGAAGTGGTTTCTGCAAAAAGATTTCGTACAAGTATTGGATTATGGAAATAGTGACTTGTTCAAAGCAAGAGACCAAAGTCTAGGAATGGTTTGGACAAAACTGATTGTGGGTAAAAGCATTCATATTGGAATCTTTTATGTACTACCAATGCTCACGGGTGCACCGTGGTACATGGTACTCTGGGGTAACTTTGTGATGCACGTGATGGCAGGATTCATTTTGTCTATTACTTTCCAATTAGCGCACGTTGTAGACAAAGCCGAATTCCCAACAGAGGAAGAGGTAAAACAATCGAGCATCTTGGAACACCAGTTGAAAACAACAGCAAATTTCGATACGAAGAACAAGTTGGTGACTTGGTATACGGGAGGTTTGAACTTCCAGGTTGAACACCATTTATTCCCTACAATTAATCACGTACACTATCCAAAAATTGCAGAAATAGTGCGTAAAACGGCTTCTGAATTCCAGTTACCGTATAACGAGTATAAAAGTACCATTAGTGCCGTTAAGGGACACTTCCGTCACCTGCGTATTATGGGCATGCAACCTGCGTAAGTAGGAAAATAGGATATAAAAGAGCGACCCATTGGGTCGCTCTTTTGTTCTGGTAGTCACTAGATGAGAAATAGTAACTTTGGTGACCAGGCTTCATCGATTATATCATGAGAAAAGCACTATTCGTCCTATCTATACTATTGAGCTCTTTTAGCTTGAAAGGGCAGAGTACGTTCAATGATATAGCTCCAGTTTTATATAAGAATTGTACCGGCTGTCATAGACCTGGGGGCGGAGCTCCTTTTTCAATGCTTTCTTATCCATCAACAGCTCCATGGACAACGAGTATTGTAAATGTTCTTCAGGATAGTGAGATGCCGCCTTGGTCTGCGGATACCTCATACCTACATTTTGTAAATGAAAGACAAATCACTCAGGCGGATAAGGATTCTTTACTCACTTGGATTTATGATGGTGCGCTACAAGGTGACCCTAGTCTGCAACCGCCGCCCCCTGCCTATCCGATGTACCAATTGGGTGGTACTCCAGATACAATAATTCAACTCACGAAGTTCACCAGCAATGCCAATACGGAGGATGCTTATAATATGCTTGTCGTACCGCTATATCTTGGGCAGGATAGATTTGTGCGTGCCATTGAATTGGTCCCTAATAATCCAGAATTAGTCCATCATGCCCTAATCATGGCCGGCCCGCTTGGAGATATAGACACAGATACATCTGGGAACGCATTTTCTATTGATGGAGATATTTCTGTGGGTACATGGGCACCTGGAACGATGCCAATTGTGTATCCGAACTCATCAGAAATAAAAATGGGGGTGAAGCTACCGGCGAATGGTGAAATAGGAATGCAGATACATACCCCTAAAGGAACCGCGGGTCAACTGGTGGACATTAAAATTCGGATGTATTTGTATCCCGCAAATGAGATAGGTATTCGTCAAGTCCATGATACCGTTCCTCTGCAGTATTGGGCAAATGACTTCTATATTCCAGCGGGACAGGTGAAGAGCTTTTCAGTGGAAGAAAATTGGCCAAGCCAATCAATCTCCGTGTTCTCAGCCTTTCCACACTCTCATCAAATCTGTACAGAAATATGGAATTTCGCCTACCAAGCACAGACTAATGATACTATACCGTTGATGAAAATCGACCGTTGGGATTTTGAGCATCAAGAGTATTACTACTATAAAAACATGGTAAAAATTCCGGCGGGATATACCGTTCATTCTACTCATGTATTTGATAATCGAAGCTCAAACCACCACAATCCAAACTCACCGCCGCAATTGATTTTAGTCGGGCTGAATACCGATGATGAAATGCTTTTTGATGGATTTCAATACCTCGAGTATCAACCGGGTGACGAGAACATTGATATTGATTCGATACTGAAAAACGATCCACTTCTAGTCCTTGATATGCCAGAATATGAAGTCCCTCGGGAGATAAAATATTCGGTTATTCCAAATCCCATTACCAGTGATGCAATCATTCAATTCACTCCAACTTTGAATGAATCCAACAATTACACACTGAACGTATACGATAAAATGGGGAGGCCTGTTATGGTTGAGTATACCGTTCAAGACGGTCATATTCAATTGGAGAGGGTCATGGTAACGTCGGGTATATATTTCTTTGAGGTGCTGTCCGACGGTCGGAGATTTGTTGCTGGCCGATTGGTGTATCTATAATATTGACGAAACAAAAAAGGGCGACCCGCAGGGTCGCCCTTTTTTGTGCGCTGCAGCGCTAAAATTTTTGCTTACCCGTTCACGGCAACCACATCGTCGACCAAGGTCGGCAACATCTTTTGTAGGATGCTGAGGATGCCGTTTTTCAACGTCATGGTAGAAGAAGGACAACCCGAACAAGCGCCCTGAAGCTGTACTTCAACGATTTTGTCCTTATAGCCCATGAAGGCGATGTTTCCGCCGTCTTGTGCCACGGCAGGCTTGATGTACTCTTCCAAAATATCTACGATGCGTTGCTCTACCTCCCCTAAATCTTCTGTTCTAAGGGCTGGGGTGCCATCTTCTTCTGATGGGCTTTCTTGTGCAGGAGATAATTGGTCCTCATGAACCGCTACCCCTCCGTCCTGAAGGAACTCAGTGATGAAGATGCGGACCTCTTGCGTGACATCGTCCCATTCCACGATATCGTACTTCGCAATGGCGATGTAGTTCCCGGAGATGAAGACCTCTTTCACAAAGGGGAAGTGGAATAGTTTGGTCGCAAGCGGCGATGGCTTGGCCTCATCAATGTTTCTAAACTCGGCGGAATCTGTTTGCAACAACATCTTATTGCTGACGAACTTCATGACCTTAGGATTTGGGGTCATTTCGGCATAAATGCTCACTGGTACGCGTTTGATATCCATGATGTGGGGTTGTTTGTCTGGACAAAGGTACGGGGTAAAAGCCGCAAAGTGTACATTTGAAATCAGAACCTTATACGGGCAATGTATGGCAGTGATTAAATCCTTATTAGGTCATTCTCCGGAATTTGGGACCAATTGTTTTCTGGCGGAGACCGCCGTTGTAATTGGCCAATTCGAATGCGGCGACGGCTGTAGCTTTTGGTACGGCAGCGTGGTGCGCGGCGACGTGAACAGCATCACCTTCGGCCATAAGGTCAACGTTCAGGACAACGCCACCGTGCACTGCACCTACGAGAAATTCCCCACCGTGGTTGGCAACAATGTGAGCATTGGCCACAACGCGATCGTACACGGCTGCACCATCGAGGACAATGTGCTCATCGGCATGGGCGCCATCGTCATGGACGACTGTGTGGTCGGTGAAGGATGTATCGTGGCGGCCGGGTCGGTCGTGACCCAAGGAAAGAAATTGGCCCCGGGAACGCTGTGGGCGGGGGTGCCGGCGAAAGAAATTGGCCCCGTACCAGAACGCCTTCGCAAAGGGGAAATCGAGCGCATTGCCAACAACTATTTAAAATACAGCTCCTGGTACAAAGACGATGAGTAGTTATTTGAGTTTTGAATCGGACCGCCTCTACCTCCGTCCGACGACCGAAGAAGATGCCGCCCTCGTGCTGGCCATTTTAATCGCCCCGAAAGCCCAGAAATTTATTGGCGATCGCAACCTTCACAGCGAGGAAGATGCACGGGAATACATCCGTCAGCGCGCCCTGCCGCAACTGCGCGAGCGCGGCTATGCGAACTACACCCTAGTGACCAAAGAAACGGGAACCAAGGTTGGCGTATGTGGATTGTACGTGCGTCCAGATTTGGAGCTCATTGATTTAGGATATGCGCTGCACCCGGACCATGAAGGCCAAGGCTATGCCCGCGAGGCCTCAAAGCGCATCATGCAAGCAGCAAAAGAGCGCTTTGGCCAATTAAAACTCAGCGCCATCACGCACGGAGAAAACACTGCGAGCATCAAAGTGCTCGAAGCGCTAGGATTCACACACCTAGGACAAAAATCCGTGGCAGGATACGACGGGCCTTCCGAATATTTTGAGGTTGAATTATAGTCCGAGCTTGACCTTCAGGTTGCCCAACATGTCGGCAGTCATCGATTCAAGATTGTACTCCGGTGTCCAGTACCAATCTGCCTGCGCCGCACTATCGTCAATACTAGCGGGCCAACTGGCCGCAATATTCTCACGGAAATCAGGCACACAGGCCATCTCAAAACCTTCAATGTGCTCTGCAATACTCGCCGCAATGGTCACTGGATCAAAGCTGATGCCCGCCAAATTATAGCTGTTGCGCACCTTCACCTGTTCTGCCGGTGCCTCAGTGAGCTCTATGGTCGCGCGAATGGCGTCGTCCATATACATCATAGGCAACGCACGGTGCTCGGATAAAAAGCTCGTGTAGCGACCTTCTTCCAGGGCCTTGTAATAGATCTCGACGGCATAATCTGTGGTTCCGCCGCCCGGTTGTGATTTCCAAGAAATGAGTCCAGGGTAGCGGATGGAACGGACGTCTACACCGTACTTATTAAAGTAGTATTCACACCAACGCTCGCCCGCAAGCTTGGAGATGCCGTACACGGTTGAGGGCTCCATGATGGTTTGCTGCGGGGTGTGGTCCTTCGGCGTGGTCGGACCAAAAACGGCAATGGAACTGGGCCAAAAGATCTTTTGAATGACCCCTTCACGGGCCAATTCCAGTACGTGGAGCAAGCTTTGCATGTTAAGGTCCCAAGCCTTCATCGGGAATTTCTCCCCGGTAGCGCTCAGCATGGCCACCAGGTGGTATACGGTGTGAACATTATATCGCTGACATACCGCACGCAGGGCATCGGCATCACTGGCGTCTAGGGCCTCAAAAGGGCCGTCTTGGAGTTCGGCTAAGTCGCTGCGACGTATATCTGAGGCAACGATTTGATCGGTGCCATATTTATCGCGTAGGGCGAGGGTTAATTCGGTGCCAATTTGGCCGCAAGCGCCAAGAATTAAAATGGTTCCGCTCATGTTCTGTGATGATAATGATCAGATTTAGGTCCCTCAAAGATAACTTATCTTTGCCCTACAAATTAAGACCCCATGGATCCAAATTCTGGAAAGCGAACATTGGCGAATAAATTGAGTCGAGAGGAGCTCTTGGCAAAATTGGAAGCGGAATCCTTTGAGCGTAAAACACTCTCTTTTTACAAATACGTCATCATTGAAGATCCCAAAGCGATTCGCGACGAGCTCTTCGCGAAATGGTCCGAGTGGGATTGCCTTGGCCGCATTTACGTGAGCCGCGAGGGCATCAACGCCCAGATGAACGTGCCTTCCCACTACTGGGAAGCCTTCGAACAACACCTCCACGGCATCGAATACTTTAAGGACGTGCCATTTAAAATGGCTGTGACCGACAAGACGGAAGGCAAATCTTTCCTTAAGCTCATCATCAAGGTGCGCGACCAAATCGTGGCCGACGGGCTCCAACCGGAAGATTACGACGTGACTGACGTAGGCGCTCACCTCACAGCGAAGGATTGGAACCACGCCATCGAAAATCACGATCCTGTTATCGTGGACATGCGCAATCATTATGAAAGCGAGATCGGCCATTTCGAAGGTGCCATGCTGCCGGAAGCTGAAACCTTCCGCGAAGAACTGCCCATGGTCCTAAAAAAACTCAAAGGCCAAGAGGACCGCAAGATCCTGCTGTACTGTACCGGCGGAATTCGTTGTGAGAAGACCTCTGCCTACCTTAAGCACCACGGCTTTACTGATGTAAACCAACTTCACGGGGGCATCATCGACTATGCCCGCCAAATAGACGAAGAATCGCTACCGAATAAATTCCACGGCATCAACTTCGTGTTCGACGAGCGCCTCGGGGAATGCATCTCAGATGAGATCATCTCAGAATGTCACCAATGTGGCCAACCTTCCGCTACGCACGTGAACTGTGCGAACAAGGCTTGTAATCTCCTCTTTATCCAGTGCGAGGCCTGTGCCGAGAAAAACGAAGGGTGCTGTACCCCGCAATGTGTCGAAATCATCCACCTGCCCGATGAAGAGCAAGCGGAAATTCGTCGCAAGGCTAAGGAGACCAAAAGATTTCACAGACATACCAAAGTTGATTTGCGAAATGCCTTTTCGCAGCAGTAACTTAACCACAGAAACAACAGACACAGAACCACCATGCAAGATAAAAGAGACGAACTGTCGCGACTACGGGAAGAGAGTACCAAGGGCGGCGGCGAGAAACGCATAGAAGCCCAGCACGCGAAGGGGAAATTGACCGCGCGCGAGCGCATTCACTTTCTTCTCGACGAAGGCAGTTTCCAGGAGATGGGTGCCCTAGTCACCCACCGAAGCAACCTTTTCGGTCTGGATAAGCAAAAGATTCTAGGCGACGGAGTGGTCACCGGTTACGGGACCGTTAATGGCCGTTTGACCTACGTTTATACGCAAGACTTTACGGTGTTGGGCGGTTCTCTGGCGGAAGCTCATGCCGAGAAGATTGTGAAAATCATGGAGCTTGCAATGAAGACGGGCGCACCGGTGATCGGATTGAACGATAGTGGTGGTGCGCGCATTCAAGAAGGTGTAGTATCCCTCGGCGGGTATAGCGACATTTTCTACCACAACGTTCAAGCCTCAGGAGTCATTCCCCAATTATCTGCCATGATGGGCCCTTGTGCCGGCGGTGCAGTGTATTCCCCTGCCTTGACAGATTTTATCATGATGGTAGAAGATACCTCGTACATGTTTGTGACGGGCCCGAATGTGGTGAAAACTGTGACTCACGAGGAGGTGACTTCAGAGGAATTGGGCGGTGCTAGTACCCACGCCACCAAAAGTGGGGTGACGCATTTTACCTACCCCAATGAAGTAGCATTAATCAATGGTCTCAAGCGATTGTTGAGCTACCTCCCGCAAAACTGCGACGAGGAGCCGCCGGTATTGGCTTACGAGCCCGGCGATGAAATGCGCATGGGGCTTAAAAATATCATACCGGACAATCCGAACCAGCCCTATGATATAAAAGAGGTCATTGCCGATATCGTCGATGCCGATTCCTTTCACGAAGTCCATCGCGATTTTGCCGAAAATATTGTGGTCGGCTTCGCCAGACTTGCCGGAAAAAGCGTTGGGGTGGTGGCCAATCAACCCGCTTACCTCGCTGGAGTGCTGGACATTCACGCCTCCACTAAGGGTGCGCGATTCGTCAGATTCTGTGATGCCTTCAATATTCCGCTGTTAGTCCTAGAGGATGTGCCTGGGTTCTTGCCGGGTACGGACCAAGAATGGAACGGTATCATTACCAATGGCGCCAAACTCTTGTATGCCTTTAGTGAAGCCACCGTACCTAGAATTACGGTGATCACGCGCAAGGCCTATGGTGGTGCTTACTGTGTGATGAACTCGAAGCAGATCGGGGCGGATATGAACTTTGCTTGGCCGACCGCAGAAATCGCGGTGATGGGCGCCAAGGGGGCCTCAGAAATCATTTTCCGCAAGGAGATTGCCGAAGCGGAGGATTCCGGGGCAAAGTTATTGGAGAAGGAGGCCGAATACGCCGAAGCTTTTGCCAATCCATATCGCGCAGCATACCGGGGGTATGTGGATGAAGTTATTCTCCCTGAAGAAACCCGTGAGCGCTTGATTCGCGCCTTTGCTATGTTGGAGAACAAAGCAGTGAAAATCCCCAGAAAGAAACACGGAAATCTCCCGCTCTAATGTGGATTGATACCCATTGTCATTTGTACGACAACTCCTTGGTGGAGCGTCGTGAGGAGGTGCAGCAGCGCGCCCTAGCAGCGGGTATTCGTGAAATTCTATTGCCGAATATCGACGTGCACAGCGTGTCCAAAATGAAGGAGGCAGTGGACCAATTTCCCGCGCTCACCGTCCGCCAAATGATTGGGTTGCATCCCTGTTATGTGAAGGAGGATTACAAAAGCCAATTGGACACCTTAAAAGCCGCTTACGAATCTGAACCGGATCGATTTTGTGCTGTGGGCGAGATAGGTTTAGACCTGTATTGGGACAAAACCACCTTAGATATTCAGATAGATGCACTCAATACCCAGCTGGATTGGAGTGTGGAGTGGAACTTGCCCATCGCCCTTCATGTGCGAAGCAGTTTCAAAGAGCTTTTTCCAGTGCTCGAGGCAGCGCAGGAGCGTCATGGAGGAAAGCTTCGTGGGGTATTTCATTGCTTCAGTGGCGGAAAGAAACAAATCAATAGAGCCTTGCGCTTAGGCGATTTTTACTTTGGCCTTGGCGGTGTCATTACCTATAATCGTAGTGCGACCGACCCGGTGGTGCGCGCCATTCCGGTGGATCTAATCTTGCTGGAAACGGATGCGCCTTATTTGGCTCCAACCTCGTTTAAGGGACAGAAAAATGAGCCTGCGTTTATGGCTGAGGTGGCCCAGACGGTAGCGGAGATTTTGGACATGGACGAAGGGGCATTGGCCCCAAAACTTACGGCAAATACTCGTAACTTGTTTGGATAGTATGCGTAAGATTTGCCTCATATACACCGGTGGCACCATCGGGATGAAACAAAATCCGAACGGTAAGTTGGCGCCGGTAGATTTCGATCAGCTGCGTGTGTCCATTCCGGCTTTGGCTTTGTTACCTATTGACCTGGATGTGGTCACGGTGGACAATCCAGTGGACAGTTCTGAGATGCAGCCGGAGGGCTGGATAGATTTGGTTGAGCGCATTGAAAAGCACTACCAAGACTACGATGGATTTGTGCTATTACACGGGACCGATACCATGGCCTATACCGCCAGCGCGTTGAGCTTTTTGATTCAAGGCTTGAAAAAGCCTATCATTATGACGGGATCTCAACTGCCCGTGGGGGTCTTGCGTACTGATGCCACGGAGAACCTACTTAGTGCCTTGGAGTTCGCTTCAATGGAGCGCGATGGCGAAGCCCTTATTCAGGAAGTTTGCATCTATTTCGAATACAAATTATGTCGCGGTAATAGGGCCTACAAACGTTCTTCGAATGAGTTTGATGCCTTTAGTTCGCCCAATTATCCGGCCTTGGCGGAAAGCGGTGTACGCATGAGTGTACATGAAGAGTTGTTGTGGAAGTCCTCGGAATCTATACTTCGATTCCAGAAAAAGGTAGATGCTTCAGTAGGTGTGGTAACACTGTACCCCGGTCTTGATTTTACCAAGCTGCCGGTGTTGGACGATTGGAAAGTGGTCTTATTGCGCACTTTTGGTGCTGGCAACGCACCAAATACTCCTGCATTCATCCATTTTTTGCAGCGCTGCGAAGAGGGCGGAGTTCAGATCATCAATACTTCGCAATGTGTAAGTGGAAGAATTGTACCTGGATTGTACGATAGTTCATCAGCTTTAGAGCAGTTTAAAACATTGAGTGCCAAGGATATGACATTTGAGAGTGCTTTGGTCAAGGTTATGGTATTACTGGGGCGGAACCTGAGTGGAGATGAATTTGCTGTTAAGTTTTCCGAGAGTCTGTCCGGAGAATGTAGCTAGTGCAATAAGAACATCATTTTTTTGTATTTTCGGCCTCGCATGATTAGGTACTGTGAAAGTATATTTCCGTGTGTAACTCTAAACATTTGTATTTAAACAATTAGAAAAATGAAAAAAGCACTCTCTTTGCTTGCTATCGTTGCCCTTTCATTGGGTACCGTTAACGTCTATGCTCAAGAAGATATGGCGGCCACAGAAGAAGTGGCGGAAACCGCTGCTACTGAAACTATGGATTCTGCAGATGCAGCCGTTGATTCTGCAGATGCAGCTGTTGATTCTGCCGCTACAGAAGAAGAAGCTGCGGCTGAAGAAGCTGCTGTTGAAGAAGCACCAGTAGAAAAAGGATTCACTCAAATTTTGAAAGAAAAATTCATCGAAGGTGGTGCATTCTTTATGTCGTTCGTATTGTTGGCCTTGGTACTAGGTTTAGCTTTGGTTATCGAGCGTATAATTTACTTGACTTTCGCTCAAACTAACACTGAAAAATTGTTAGAAGAAGTTGAAGGCGCGTTGAACAACGGTGGTGTTGAAGCTGCTAAAGAAGTTTGTCGCAACACTCGTGGTCCGGTAGCAACCATCTTCTTCGAAGGTTTAGATCACTACGATGAAGGTCTTGACATGGTAGACAAATCAATCATGAGCGTAGGTTCTGTAGAGAACGGTAAACTTGAGAAAGGTGTTTCATGGATTTCTTTATTCATTGCTTTGGCGCCTATGCTTGGTTTCATGGGTACGGTAATCGGTATGATTGGCGCGTTTGATGCCATCGAAGCCGCTGGTGATATCAACCCTTCATTGGTAGCGGGTGGTATTAAAGTGGCACTTTTAACTACAGTATTCGGTTTGATCACTGCGATCATACTTCAAATCTTCTACAACCTTATCGTAGCGATGATTGATGGTATTGTGATTAAGATGGAGGATGCTTCCATTACTTTCATGGATATGTTAGTTGAGTACAATAAGAAAAATTCTTAATTCAGATGCTTAGTAAACTTCCATTAATTGGACGTGTCCTAGGCGTTGGGCTCGGTTTGGTCGGCGTGGTGCTTTTTATCATGGTCGCCGTAAACGAGAACAACGCTCCTGGATTTGTGTCCTTCGGAATGATCGCTACCATTCTTGGTATAATCATTGCCGTATTGAGCTTTGTACTTGCCCTAGTTGTAAATCCTCAAGGTATTAAGGGTGTAGGTATTGGACTCGCTGCCATCGTAGTGATCGGTTTGATCTCATGGATCACGGCAGATGGTTCAGATTTTAATGAATATAAAGACGTTACAGAAGCCACGTCAAAAGTATCTAGTGCAATGTTGACTTCGTTCTACATTTTGTTCTCAGGGGCAATTTTGGCGGTAATATACTCGTTGTTTTCACGTGTAACTAAATAAGGATCGATATGGCAAGAAATAAAAGGGCCATACCAGAAATCAACGCCGGATCGATGGCAGACATTGCTTTTTTGTTGTTGATCTTCTATCTCGTAACCACTACCATGGATACTGATAAGGGGATTAACAGAAAGCTGCCTCCATTTGACGAGGAACTTGTTGAAGATCCACCTCCAATCAAGGAGCGCAACATTTTTACCGTATTGGTTAATTCAAACGACCAGTTGCTAGTAGAGGATGAATATCTTGAGATTTCGGAATTACGAGCAAAGGCAATGGAGTTTATCGATAACAACGGGGATGGATCTTGCGAGTACTGCCAAGGATATAAGATTTCGACCAGCTCGGACAATCCAGATAAGGGAGTAGTTTCCTTGCAGAACGACCGTGGTACCTCATATGGCATGTATGTAAAGGTTCAAAACGAACTGGTTGCAGCCTATGAAGATTTGCGTGAACGCTATGCTCAAGAGAAGTTTGGTCGTTCATACCGCAGCATGGATTCAAAAGAGGATAAAGAGATCTTGAAAGAAATCAAGTTGGCATATCCACAAAAGATTTCTGAGGCTGAACCATTAAATATTGGAGGATAATGGCGGTAATTAAGAAAAAGAAAGACAAGGGGTTGCCGGCGGTAAATACCTCGGCACTTCCGGATATTGTTTTCATGTTGCTGTTCTTCTTCATGGTTGCTACAGTAATGCGTGAAGTAGATTTAAAAGTGACGGTAAACAAGCCGCAGGCCACTGAAATTCAGAAATTGGAGCGTAAGTCCTTGGTGACTTACATTTACGCTGGTGCTCCCCGTATAAAGTACCAAGATAAATTTGGTCGTTCACCACGTATTCAATTGAATGACGCATTTGCTTCTTTGGATGATATCCAACCGTTCGTTATTCAAGAACGTGAGCTGAAATCGGAAGAAGATGCAGCAATGATGACCATGTCAATTAAAGCCGACAAAACGGTGAAGATGGGTCTCATTACAGATATCAAATTGCAATTGCGCAAAGCGCAAGCGTTGAAAATTAACTATAGTTCGAACCAGCCTAAAGACGTTGAAGCGTTGTACAGCTCAGAGAACTAGAGGCAGAGAGAATCGCTAGTATAGGCGAAAAAGCCGGCCCAAGGGGCCGGCTTTTTTTATGCCTTACGTTTGAGGAACACGCTGTACAGGCCGGCTATCACTAAAATTGGGCCCAGATAAGACCAAATCGAGCCTGCTAGAGTGCTTTGCTCTAATAGCTTCCCGTTGTTAAAATAGGCACTCCCTAGAGCCGCTGCATTATTGATGAAGTGCAGACCAATGGGTACCCAAATCGAACCGGTCCAGTGTTTTAGGTAGCCGAAAACCACCCCCATAAATAATATTGGCAGAACACTCAGCGGCTGCATGTGTCCCAACGCGAAAAATAGAGCCGTTCCTGCGATGGCAATATGGTGGTTAAATTTTTTTCCGAGCAAACTCTGCACTGCCCCGCGAAAGAATAATTCCTCACCTACCGCAGGTACAACCACCATAATCAATGTATTGGCCAATAAAGTCGTTGGCACCATATCGCGCAGGAGAATATCTAGGGCAAGTTTGACCGTCGCCTCTTGTGCTTTTAGATCTTCCACCCAAGGAGCTTCGGGGAGAAGTACCATGTTCACATGTGCGAGGGCATCGATTGTGAAGAAGGAACCCGTAATAATGAGCAATAATGCTCCCCACTCGGAGAGTGCTAAAGTTGTGCTTTGCCATCCTAAAAACTGGCTGGGGGAGGATTTGCTCCACCACATTAATACAAGGGGCGGAACTAAAAAGACTCCTAAGCTGTTGGTCAATTGTAGCCAACGCATGGCACCAGGGTCTGAAAGGTTTTTGTATGCGGCGGTGGCTATGATGAATCCGATGCCTCCGATTAGGAGTGAGCTAAGTATAATAACCAGAATAAAAGAAGCCGCAATTCTTACTGGACTCCATGAAGTGTGGTTTTGCATCGGGTTGTATTTTTGCAGTAATGGTAAAGATAGGAGATATAGAGATTGGTGAATTTCCACTATTGCTCGCGCCCATGGAGGATGTGAGCGATCCCCCGTTCCGTAAACTTTGCAAGGATCATGGTGCAGATGTAATGTACACTGAATTTATATCCTCCGAAGGGCTTATTCGCGATGCAGCGAAGAGCGTAAAGAAATTGGACTTTTACGAATACGAACGTCCCCTGGGTATTCAAATATTTGGGAATGATATAGAAAGTATGCGCCAAGCAGCGGCCATCTGTGAAGAGTCAAACCCAGATATCATAGACATCAACTACGGTTGTCCTGTAAAGAATGTTGCTTGTAAAGGTGCCGGTGCAGGAATACTTCAGGACATTCCGAAGATGGTTAAGATGACGGCTGAAATAGTGAAAGCGGTCAATAAGCCAGTGACTGTAAAAACTAGGTTGGGTTGGGACGAGAATACGAAATACATTGTGGAAGTAGCAGAACGTCTTCAAGATGTAGGCATACAGGCCATCTCTATTCACGGTCGTACGCGTAAGCAGATGTATAAGGGAGAGGCGGATTGGACCTTGATTGCTGAAACCAAGAACAACCCTCGTCTACATATCCCGGTTTTTGGCAATGGTGATGTAGATAGCGGACCAAAGGCGCTCGAATACAAGCATAAATACGGCGTGGACGGAATTATGATTGGCCGCGCGACTATTGGATATCCTTGGATTTTTGACGAGATCAAATACTTCCTCGAACACGGTGATGAGGCTACTAAGCCAACGGTAGAAGAACGTGTTGCTGCGGCACGTGAACACTTTGAATTGAGCTTAAAGTGGAAAGAAGAGCGCTATGCGGTGATGGAAACTAGAAAGCATTATACGAATTACTTCCGAGGATTGACCCACTTTAAGCCGTATCGTTCTCGTTTGGTCACCTTGGATGACCCACAGGAAGTCTTAGCGACCTTACATGAGATAGAGTCTGAGTACATTGCCAAATACGGTAACGACCAAAACAAACTCTTGGTAGGTTAGTCCCTCACTACATTCTTCGTAGACCAGGCACTCATCAAAGTGCCTATGCCCATTACGATTAGGGTCGTAAGCACAATGTGCGAAAGTTTTAGTGTGACCGGATAGAATTCCTGTACATAGCCAGATCCAAGGGTGATGAGACCTACTTGTTGTTGAAGAACGATCAAGATGATGCCAATGGTCATGCCCAGCGCCCAACCAGCAATAACAATGTACATGCCGTTGGTGAAGAATATTTGACGTAATTGGGTATTTGAGGCGCCCATGGACCAAAGTGTTCGGATATCATTGTCCTTTTCAAGGGCGATTATGGTCAATGCGCTTACCACACCGAAACTTGCCAAGAACACAACAAAGGCGAGGATAGCAATGACGACCAAACGTTCGGATCGCATGACCTTGAACAAGGTAGCCTCTTGCTCGAGTCTATCTGCTACTATAACGCGCTCTCCAAAGTGACTTTCAATGGATGCTCTCAACTCTTTATTGTTGGAATAAACCTCAAGATAGGAGGGATATATAGCCTCCGTGAATTCTTGTACCCACTGTCGCCGAGCAATAACCTTGTTGGCATCATAATCCGGCTGAACGGAGTGAATGGCCGTTACAAACACATTCTTAGCTTGCACCGCCTCACTCAAGTTGAGTGCATTTGTAGAAGCATTGATTTTTGGAAGGTAGATGCTGATAATGGGCGGCGGATTGGTATTAGAAATGCCCAAATGGTAAGCCACTCCAGCACCTAATCGAAGTGTATTTCCCCCAAGGTCAAGTGCTGGATCTGCTTGAGTGAGCAGATGGTCGTCTAAATGATGTTCTCTATCATATTCCTTCGAACTCCCCAATAAGTAAGCAATGTGTTGATGGTCTCCTTGTGCTAACAGAACGCGCCGCTCAAAAACTGGTTCAAATACAGACGTCGGGTAGTGAGAGGCTTCATATGCAATAAAAGCAGAGTCCTCTGCAGTTAGCTTCAAATACTGGCCTGTTGTAGGACTGATTTTAAGGGCCGGGTTCGCATGCTCGTATTGACTTGCGACTAAATCCTCAAGTCCAGCAAAAGCACTGAGCACCACAGCCATAGCCGCTGTGCCTAGGGATAGTCCGATTAGTGCCGTAAGCGACATCAGACGGATAGCACCTAATCTTCCTTTTGAAAAGAAGTACTTACGAGCGAGGTAGGTGCTGAAAGATTTCACCGGCGATTATTTGATGGGGCTTTCGCCTTCGCCGCGTAATAGGCGGTCGATGTTTTCTTCGTACTCTAAGCTATCGTCTACGTAGATCATGAGCTCTGGAACCACGCGTATTTGGCCCCCGATGGAATGACCTAAAGCGCCACGTAGTTTTACATTATTGAGTTGTAAGAAATCGAAGGTTTCTTTCGTTTTAGCTGCAGGAAAAATACTCACGTAAATTTTAGCCACTCCAAGGTCAGGACTTACACGGACTTTCGATACGCTGAGAAGGGTGCCCGGGAAATGATCTTTCGCTAATTGCTGCAAGATCTTCGCCATTTCTTTTTGAAGGAGTTTGGCGATTTTAAGTTGACGTGTGCTTTCCATAAGTGCAAATTTACGCATTGCCGCGTAAGCGCTACCTTCGCTGCAACGAAAAGAACTATGAAGGCATTTCTTCGCATCATTCGAACTATGGTCCCCTTTGCCGGCTACATAGCTTTGGCGGCCATTTTTAACCTCCTTACGGTGGTTTTTAGCATTGGTTCTATAGGTGCGCTTATTCCTTTACTGAATATAATTTTTGATACGCCAGGTTCGGATTTAGTGGGAGCGGCTCCTTGGAAAATGGCCCTTGCGGAGCGAGTAGGAGCTTACAGAGATATACACGGTGCATCCGCGACCTTAGCACGAATTATCCTTTTGGTCTTTACCATCTTCATTGGGAAAAATCTTTCGAGATACGCGGCTCTGTGGACCTTGGCTCCAGTGCGTAACGGGGTAGTAGCAAACTTTAAACAAGCTTTGCACGATCAGTGGATTGCCCTGAGTTTACGTCAACACAGCAAATGGCAAAAAGGAGACTTACTTACGCGCGCCACGGCAGATTTAAATGAAATAGAATGGTCCATGCTCAAGGGTATGGAAGGATTCGTGAGGGACCCACTGATGATTTTAGGGACCTTGGTAGTGCTTTTTACCATGAGTCCTACCCTGACCTTATGGGCGTTGGCCATTATCCCTATATCCGGTGGTCTTATTGCAACGGTAGGAAAGAGCCTGAAGCGTAGCGCCAAAGAGGCTCAGGGTCTTTTAGGTCACAATACCACGGCATTAGAAGAGGCGTTATCGAACCTTCCCATTATAAAGAGTTACGCCGTAGAGTCCCAAATGAGCAATGTGTTCGCTCAAAGTGTGCGTCAATGGCAGCTTACGATGACCAAGGTGTTCCGCAAGCGCGACCTGAGCTCACCTATCGCGGAAGTCTTGGGGGTAAGTGTATTGCTCGTAGTACTTTATCTCGGCGGTCAGGAGGTGCTGGCGGGTAAGCGCCTGACCGGTGGAGAATTAGTGGCCTTTATTTTATTATTCTACCAATTAATTCCTGCTTTCAAAAACGTCACCAACGCCCTCTACGACATCCAAAAAGGCAATGCCAGTGCGGAGCGAGTTTTTGAGGTTTTGGACACGGTCGTACCACCCTCGGGAGACCAGCCTGTGGTTGAAGCCGATTGGAAGGAAAACATCACCCTGCGCGACGTTCGTTTTGCCTACGACGACCGCGATGTATTACAAGCCTTAGACCTCGTGATTCCAGCTGGGAAAACAACCGCGCTCGTAGGGCCCTCTGGTGGTGGTAAAAGTTCACTATTGTACTTATTGGCGGGCTTTGATCACCCTCAACAAGGAACAGTCACTTTAGGATCTAAGGATTTGAAGGAGGTAAATATGACCGATTACCGTAGGGGGTTGGGCTGGGTGCCGCAGCACCCATTATTGTTCAATGACGGGATTCAAGGAAACATCACATTCAATGCAAAAGGAAGCGAGGAAGGCTATAGAAAGGCTATTTCAGCGGCATATTGTGATGATTTTGTGTCCAATTTCGACAGCCAAACCATCGGCGAAGGCGGAAAATTCCTGAGCGGGGGCCAACGCCAACGCGTGAGCATTGCACGTGCCTTCTATGCCGATCCAAAACTTCTATTGTTGGATGAAGCCACAGCCGCACTAGATAACGAGAGCGAAGCAAGGGTGCAGCAGTCCCTAGATGCCTTGATGAAGGGGAGAACCACGGTGGTGGTAGCGCACAGATTGAGCACCATCAAGCATGCGGACCAAATCGCTTATGTGGAGGAAGGGCGAATAGTAGAATTGGGCACACATCAAGAACTCCTATCCAAAGGCGGGAAATACGCGGCATTGGTTAACTTAGGAACGCTAAACGCCAACGATGGAACACCTGAATAAAATCGAACACCTCGGTATCGCCGTACGGTCCTTAGAAGAAGGGAATGCCCTTTATACCAAGCTTTTAGGGGTGCCGCCCTACAAGGAAGAGGCCGTGGAGAGTGAAGGGGTGCGAACGAGCTTTTTCAAGGCGGGACCCAACAAAATAGAACTGTTGGAAGCCGCCAATCCGGATAGCCCTATTGCCAAATTCATTGAAAAGCGTGGAGAAGGTCTGCACCACATCGCCTACGCCGTAGATGATATCCGCGCCGAGATGCAACGCCTAGCTGCTGCCGGTTTTCAGCTGTTGAATGAAGAACCCAAAGCGGGTGCCGATAATAAGTGGGTATGTTTCTTACATCCCCTCACTACTGGAGGTACGCTCATTGAGCTTTGTCAAGACCGCGGGTAGTTCGCGTTCCAAATCCCCATCCTGTGTATTGAACAACCAGGTGTGCATGCCCATCTCGGCGGCAGTATCTAGATTCGCTTGTGTATCGTCAATGAACAGCACCTCCTCAGGCAGCGCGGCCATGGCTTCAAGCACACGGTCGTAGTACTCCGTATCCGGCTTGCGACAATCCATTTCGTACGAAAGGAACAGCGCATCGAACTTCTCAGTGAAGGTGTTCCAAAGGAACGGACCACTTTCTTGTTTGATTTGATCAATATGGGCCGCATTGGTATTACTCACTAATGCAAGGCTATAATCTTCGGCCAATTTCTTTAGGAACAAGGTATGATCATTCAATTCACCGAGTAGCGCATTCCACGCTTTCGTCGTACATCTTGAACTCTGTAAAAACTTACAGCTTGCGGTCAATCCTTGGAAAAACTCCTTCGTAGAAACCTCTCCACGCTCAAATTCCTGAGCTAACACCTCAAAATGTTCTGGCTTCATTTGCACGCCACATTGCTCCAGCGCCTCTTTGGTAAGGCGAGGATGTACCGGGATAAAAATATTCCCAAAATCAAACCAGATTTGTGTAATCATAAGACGATTAACGCTCAATTGTTACACGAAACTACAGGAGAAAAAATAATGGAGCGTGATAACTACTTCGTTGCTAGTCCACCACGTGAATGACCCCTTTCTTCTCCACTATATTTCCAGCGGTTGTGGAGCCACATCGAGCGTGTATCATATAAACTCCTGGGCTAACGATCGAGCCATTGAACATACCGTTCCAATCTTCCGAGGTAGATTTTGAGGAGAACACTTCTTGTCCCCAACGATTGTAAATACGCCATTCTGCCCAATCTGCATGTTGCATTTTTGGTTTATAGCGATCGTTTGCGCCATCGAAGTTTGGACTAAAGAAGTTGGGTAAGGTCATCGTCGCACTATCTATTGGTGGTGGCGGCGGTGGCGGTGGCGGCGCCGCGACATATAAGCCCCCCCAAACATTATCAAAATAGATCGTACGATCCGCAGATCGGGCGGTAAAATCCGGGAAAATGACAATCTGATCGTAAGTCAAGCCAATGTGTGCGCTAAAATCAAATTCCAATTGCTCCCATTCGTGCGTTTTTGTATTGGCGACCTTAATTTCTCCTAAGGACCAATTATCCCAGCGAACCAGTTTAATCCCTACATCACTTATTGCAGTCTTGTACACCATGATTCGAATTATGTAATTATCTTGATCAATGGTGAAAGTACCGATATCGGTGCCGTGCATGGATTCACATCCTACAAAAGGTTGTCCCGCCTGAAGGGCCTCGAAGCGAGCAACGTTTGGGCTGGTATTGATTCCATTGGTATCAGGGTTTTGCATAATGACCAATGGCGGATTGTAGTCGTTTTCGAATACTTTCCAATTCCAACTAGCCCCATGACCATTAGGTTCAAAGTCAATAGGTGCATTTTGCGCTGAAACGGACATCCCTAAGAACACGGCAAATGCCAAGGATGAGATTCTGTCCATGTATACGTTTTGGGTACGTAATGATACAAAGAAGATGTCGTTTCCCACTTTTCCAGAATAAGACATGTGTAGGACAGGCTCTCTTCAACCCTCTATATTTTTAATCAAAAAAAATCAATAATTATCAACAAGAACACATTGAAAATCATTTGTTAAGTATCATGTTTTATTCCGTATCTTATATAACGAACTAATTATTATTATCATGAAAAAATTACATTTTGTTCTTCTTTTTGTTGGAGGCTTTGGTTTTAGTGCTATCGCACAAGATTATGCTGAGAATTCCTTTGGAATCTATACTTCAGGACCGGCTCAGGCTTTCGGTATACAATGGAATCATCAAATAACTGAGAAAACAACATTTAGTGCTCACTATGGACAAGCCGTTGAGCAATCACATGATGCTGATGAACCGTATTATCCAAATGACGAGGAAACAGGCCAAGGATATACTGGAACCACCTTCCAAGGATCCTGGACAGCAGTTGTTCTTAATCATCGTCCTTTTGAAAGCTTTGATGCTTTTAGAGTATACGTAGGTGCAGGGGTTGTTCGTTTAGGCGGAAATCTTGAGGGAATAAATGATGGACATCGCTATTTTATTAATGGACACGGACCATTTCAATCTATGGGAGTTGGTTATGGTCTGAAACCGGTTAAAGGACTGCAGTGGGGTGTTGATGTAGGCTTGCTTCGTGTGCCTGGATTTACTACCCAAACAGATGGAGTTGATGCAGCCGCAGCACAGGCGAGTTTTGACCTAACGACTCGTAATCACGAATTGCCATTCTTCCCGAACGCACAGATTACGGTAGCTTGGGGCTTTTAAAAGAATATATATGTTTTCCAAAGCGCGTAGGGTTCCCTGCGCGCTTTCTTTATTTCCATTAATATCTGACTTAAAATTAATCTAGTTGAATGACTGCCTTATATTTGCCCTCTCGGGCTCATAGCTCAGTTGGTTAGAGCACCTGACTCATAATCAGGTGGTCGCAGGTTCGAGCCCTGCTGGGCCCACTTTGAAAATCAGGCACTTACACTTAATTGTGTAGGTGCTTATTTATTTTTTGAGACGCTTGAA
>Ga0163109_10000103_pt1 | contig 67604 bp, 41 predicted proteins | sample CRUFie1St13metaG_FD_108704 | JGI IMG/M metagenome (GOLD analysis project Ga0163109, IMG submission 108704) | Marine microbial communities from the Costa Rica Dome - CRUD Field 142mm St13 metaG | ecosystem: Environmental > Aquatic > Marine > Oceanic > Photic zone | place: Costa Rica: the Eastern...
TTATAACTCCACTGTTAAAGGCTTAGTCGGCAATCAAGGTCTGCACGGCAAAGTGGAACGCTTTCAGCAATTGTCGAGTAAAGCGAGTAAGAGCATGCCCGCCTTAGAATCTCGCAATATGGATTGGAATACCGAAAAGCTTGAGGTGATTACGCCTAAAGAGCCTGAGGTCGAAGTGCTGTTGCCCGCGACTACGAGGAACGACGCGCCATCCTAAGACTTTTGTTTGAACTGGGCTAAGTCATTTCCAGAGACGATGAGCTGCCTGCAAGCCTTCGTGGACCGCACAGGAGTATCGACGCCAGGCCTAGCCGCGAGGACTGATTTGTGGTTCGTCACACGTTTTTCAGGCAGATTAGTCCCCGAGATATTGGATGTTGATGAAGTTTCCGTAGGATGAGTCGGAGACGAGCGCGGTGCGTGCTGAATGGGTCAGACGTACCGAAAACTCGTCGCCGGTGTTTGCTTTGACGATCGTCTCGCGAGAATATGTACGTCTCGGTGTATTGGCGACCGCTGAATCCCAACTCAGGCGTTCTGCCTCACCGCCGTTTTTGTAGAGAAACAGTTTAACCCAGGCGCCAGCGACGACGCTCTTGAGCGTGATATTGACGCTAAAGCGATAGTACCCTGCTCGAGAGATCTTGATCGTCTCTCCTGCCAAACTGGGTTCGGTACTCAGTTCGACTTCGTCGAAGTTTACGGGTGTACGAGTGGTCGTACCGGGTGGGAAATCTTGGTCTTCAGTTGCAGACCGTTTGGCAAGGCCGAGTGCTTGGCCAAGCTGAATTCCATCCGAGATGACTTTTTGTGCGATCACGGTGCCGGCCGTCTTGATACCGTATGCGTGAGAAAAACCAAGGATGGTAGAGCCCATGAGTTGACGCTCTTTGAGGTTATCAAGCGCATCTTCGGGGCTGACACCACCAAAGTAAGAGTTTTCAACGAGCAGGTTAAGCACGTCTGGGTTTTCGAGTTCTAGTACCCCAAAGTTGGCTGAGTTTCGAACCGAGACTCGCATGGCATCCGCCAGGCGTAGACCGTAGATGCCTTGGTTCGGAATATCGATATTTTGCATCGATAAGCGATCAATGTTTTCGGCATTAATCGCGCGCGAGTTTTCGTTCAGATGCTCGAAGTGCACGTTGCTAATCTCGACATTACGAATGCGGCTAGCGGTCGCTGCCATGCTTATCGCGTCTGCGGAAAGGTTTTGAAGAAAACCGCCTTGAATAGAAACATTAGCGAAGGGTCTTTCTCCTTTTTCGAGGGCGTAGGCGGTGCCGCCACCGTTGACGATACAATCTTCAAATCGGACGTCTAAGATGGGAAATTTTTCGGAGGACAGTCGAAACATCGAAGGTTTCTGCTGCGACAATGCATTCAGTGATGACTTGGTTGAGGGGAGGAGGGTAGAAAAGACGTACGCACCCCAAGGTGGCCAAACGTGAATCCGTTCTAAAGTACTGAATTCTAGGCCTTCGAAATTGATCGCGGGGCCTTCCGAAAAAATCGAGAGATCGTGAATATGTGAGAATTGCCCGTGATAAACCGTGACCGCAGATTTGGCGGTGTTTCCTTTGACAGTAGGTCGATGAATCAAAGCAAGCTGACTGAGTTCAAATCGAGACGAGCGCGATGCTCCTCGTTGGTCAGAACCAAACTGAATCAAAGTGTCTGCCTGATTTGAGAAAAGAACCGAGGTTTGTTGAGACTCTCCGGTGATCTTTAGACCTTGATAATGGGTTGTTGTTGGCACTTTGATACTTTGCTTGATCAAATATACGCCTGCCGGAAAAAACAAGGTACCGACGGCACCACTCTCGTCGACCTTCTTTATCTTTTCTAAAGAATATAGGCATTCGAGTGCGTTTTGAATCGCGGGGCCATCATCAGTGACTCCGTCTCCTTTTGCGTTTTGCTTCGAATTTCTTCCGCACCAAGTCTTGATATTCACAAATTGATCGCTGCAGTTGCATCCGGCAGCGACAGCATCTTTAGCACTAAGCGCGGCCGGAGCCTCGGATTGCTCAACGGTTTCCTCGGGCGGAGTTCCGCAGCCCACCGCAGCATCTCCCCCCGTGGCAAGGCCTTGAATCTGCCCGGCACTCATAAGTAAAATGAGTGCACCGGCGATTGTGATAAACCTCCAGGAACCAAATGAATTTTTGGAATTCTTGTCGTTCAATTTTCCCCCCAACGTTTTGACAGTATAGATTTGTCTTAGGTATTTTCCAAGTGTCCGATAAAATCTTGACGGAGAATAGTTGCAGATAATGATCCAGAAACATTGAGGATTTGCTCTTAGGTTGAAAATCGAACCGTAGCCAATCGCAAAATATTCGGGTCTGCGATAGACAGAAATCGGCGTTGCCAATGAGTGATTTAACGACAGAAGGCTTGGTGCTCGAGACATTAATTAAGGTCGCCGCAGAGAGTGATTGGGATTCGAGTAGGACTTTGAGTCTCACAAATAAAGAGCTGTCTAAAGATAGTGGTTGGGAATCGGGTAAGACTCTGAGTCTCACTCATAAAGAGTTCTCCCAAGATAGTGATTCGGGCTCGAGTATGGCCTTAGGCCGCACCCGTATTTCTGAGCCAAGAGAAGTCTCGAAGGATCCAAGCGTCATTCGAGATTTTCACCCGCTTCGAATTAGTCCCACACCCAACACCAAGCTGAATACGGACTACGCGATTCAGAAAACATTAGGGGAGGGAGGCATGGGCGTCGTCCGTCTGGCGAGACAAAACTCTCTCGACCGCGAAGTGGCGCTGAAAGAATTACAACCTGACCATGTGTCGTCGAAAGCCTCAGCTCGCTTGATTCATGAGGCCCAAATTTCCGGTCGGCTCGAACATCCGAATATTGTTCCGATTCATGATCTCGGCCGTAATCCACAAGATCAACCTGTGATGGTGATGAAACGTATCGAGGGGACATCTTGGCAAGAAATGCTCGATAACGAGCAGCACTATGCCTGGGAAAATATCCAGCAAAGTCGCTTTGATTGGAATCTGGGGGTTCTTATCGATGTTTGCCGGGCGGTAGAGTTTGCGCACAGCCGGAATATCATTCATCGAGATATCAAGCCTGAAAACATTATGATCGGTTCTTTTGGTGAAGTGTACCTGCTTGATTGGGGCCTCGGTTACGACCTCACAAAACGCCCCGATGATATTATGCCGAACGTTGCGGGGACACCCGCCTATATGGCTCCGGAGATGCTGAAAGGCCTTAAGGGCCTCGGTAAGTCTACGGATGTATATCTTTTGGGCGGATGCCTCTATCAAATCTTGACGGGTTTGGGACCTCACGCCTCTGTTTCTGTCCGTGAAGCACTTAATGATGTGCTCACGATACGAAATTTTGACTTTCCCGAAGAGATTCCTGAAGAAATCGTTCAGATTTGTAAAAATGCACTTGCGTTCGATAAAGAAGAACGCACCGCGAGTGTCGCAAAATTTCGGGGGCAATTACGCAAGTTTTTGATGCATCGAACCTCGAATGAAATGATGCGTGATGCGATGTCTGAGCTCAGAAGCCTGCAATTATTTTTGGAGAGCTCGATGACTGAGTCGGACGCGTCACTCAAGAATGAGGATGCACAACAGCGCTGGACAGTGTTCAATCGCAGTCGATTTGGCTTTGAACAAGCCCTCAAGCAATGGCCCGAAAATGTCGAAGCGAAAAAAGGACTTACCGAAGCCGTGAGCACCATGGCGCAGTTAGAAATTGTACGAGGTCGATTACAAAGCGCTGAGTACTTATACGCTGAGCTTGAAAATCCGCCGACCGAATTGAAGACAGCACTGACAGCTTTACGAGATACGCGAAAGAAAGACGAGGCACGACGAGATGAGTTAGAGAAAATCGCCTACGCTCAAGACCCGAGAGTGGGCGCGCTTGCGAGATTGAAGTTTCTTTTTTATTTCATCCCTTTGGGCTCACTAATGATTCCGGCATTCTACTTCATGGAATCACTTTCTATCGAACCGACGAGCAATGTGGAATTATTACAATATTTAGCGATCTCTTGCATAATTGGAGTTCCAATTGCTTATCGATTCTGGGATTCACTGTACTCAAATGCGCGCAGCAGAATATTGACCAACTTCTTTATTTTATTTACGGGGGGGCTACTTATAAGTCGAGTTGTCGGTGTTATTTTTGACCGGCCAGGTCCGTTGATTGTCCGAGATGAGTTTATCTTCATGGCGGGGATATACGCGGTATTAGCGATGAATTTTTATTCTGACGCCTGGACGATAGTTGCAATTACTTTGACGGGGATTCTAGCGATGGAATTTAATCCAGCACGCATTTTTGATATCTTTATCTTGGTTCATGTTGGCGTTATGGTCATGATAATTTTGATCTGCAAAGATGACCTTCGGTATTTGAAAGCCTCAGATAAAGAGTCTCGGTCTTCATCCCCGCCCAAATCTCAATGAGATTTTAGAATAGACGGTTTAGCCTAAGAATGACCGAGAATGCGATGGTTGGTAAACTGAATTATGGTCTGTAAGTTACTCTCTCCTCCAGCTCAAAGTCATATCTTGAGTCAAATGTATTTTGGTTTTGCCGCGAACGCGCAAGCAACGAAATCTGCGGTCTTCATAGTAGCTGCCATTAGAAGAGCCAGTGTCAATCGCGAGTAAGTCAGAACCATTTCGGACGAATAAAAGATGTACTCGTGAAAGATGATTATCTTGTTGGTCTTCAGTGAAGGCGCATCGCTCATAACGTCCGATGAGTAATCCACGGTCAATCAGTTCGGGCGTGATCACCAAGCATTCAAAGCCTCGAGGACCCGAAAGCTGTAAGTGCCCAAGTGATTCGCCATTGTCGTATTGTTCTTGATCAAAACCGCCAAACACGACTGAGGCTTCACGCCGTCGAATGATGGTGCTTGTTTCGAGGTCACCTTCATCAAAATCACTGCTGCCGACCGAGATGCGGTCTGGAATCTGCAAGTACGCATCGTGGGCGCTGTCGGTGGGTTTCCAGTCTCGGGTCAGCAACAAGATGAGATATATATCTCCGATCTGAAGGAACATGCTGCCATTGGACTCGCAAGCTTGAAAGGTCGCACCGTCTTCGTCCCACAAGCCCAACGATGTATGAAGGTCGATGACTCGAAGCGAGGTCTTCGCCAGTGGCAAACTCTGAAAGAGAACCATCGCGTGTCTCAGGCTAATGTCTCGATGTCTGATTGGGATACGCAAATCGCAACAACTGTGGCGTCCAATGCTCATGGTTTTTGTTCTTCCGGTGACCGAGGGGAGCCATTTAGAAGTGAGGACGCGACCGGATTGCTCGACGGCGACTGCGAGTAGACCTGGGTCCTGATGAGCCTCAATGAGCGGCTGCAGTTCCGCGTACGCATCATAAACCAGTTGTCTTGCATCAAAGCCTCGTTCGTACTCGTTATCTTCATCTAAAAAATGACGAAGAACAGTACCTTCGTTATGCATGTTGTTATCGTAGTCGTCGGAGTTGTTCTCCTTCGATGAACCAAGATCCGGATTCGAAATGCTCATATAAAATTTGCTCTCCCTGGCTTGAGGTTTCGGTGAAAACATCGAGCGAAATCGCCAGATAGCTTTTCTGACAACAACGTGACCCTCGGTGTTTCGTTACATTGGAAATGTTCATGGGTATGTGAGTGCATGACTCTACGGGAGTAAGGAAAAAAATCAAAAGGTTTTCTTGAAACGATTCGAAGAAAAGGTTTTTTTTACGTGTAGTGTGATCTGTGTCGCAAAAACAAATGCAATGACTAAGGATTCTCACGAGTGCAGGATTTTCCACACGCGCTCAGCGCTTTATCGTTGCATTTTAGGGCGGCGGCTGTGGTACGCTGACGAACTGCGTCGTTGAGACAGGCCTGGTAGGCCTTGTATCCGGCCGCGTCGACATATTTCATCGCCCATTGATATTTTCTTGGCACTTTGCTGGTGCCAAACTCTTTTTTGAGTTCTGCAATGCTTGCACTGCAAATGCGACAAGCCTTCTTGCATTTGGAGTTGATCTTTATTTTGGCTTTCAAATGAGCGCATCTTTGATTGACGACGCGTGATACGGCTTGAATCTGACGGCGATTGGCTTTCTTTTTTGTATCGAACCCAAGTTCTTTGGCGACTGAGACCATATTATCGTTCACACATTGGTTATATGCCGCTGAGTTACTGTAGGTGTCAGAAGGGCTCAGTAATGAAGCGGCGGTCAGAACAAGGACAAGTGCTAAGATTCTATGCATGAGAACGAATAGGAAAATACTCGGTTTTTTTAGTGGTCGCAATGCCTATTGCCGGCGATATTGAGCGCGAATTGGAGGAGAAATGCTGTGCAGGAGTGAATCTAGTTTGAGGTAAGTTATCCGAGGTATTGAGTAAAATTTGGGTGTCGGGTATCTAGGCCCCGTTCGGGAGGGAACACATGAAAAAAGTACTTTTACTCATCGCTGTTGGTGCTGCGGCGATCAGCTGCTCAGACAAGCAATCTAAGGGGACATCCGCTTCAACGGCGGTCAAAGATTCGCCAAAATACAAGATATATCAGGCGATGAAGGATTTAGAACCGGGGCAGTGTCCGGCCGGAAGCAAACTCGTCGTCAAAGAGCATGCTCGTCCTTTGTACTGTACTCCCAACTCGAAAGGCGCGGCCCATTGCGAAAACGTATGGCCATTTTTCGAAAAAATAACCCACGGTCATGGCGCAAGAACGTTTAGCACGCGCGAGGCACGTTTGTCCGTCGAAACGCGTTATTACACCAAACTCTGCGAAGACGCCTTCAGAATAGGAGGCTCGAAGGCTCCAGACAATTGGAAAGACGGTTTCAAACCTGCGGAAGAGCAATGCAATCGATGTGCTTGCGATTTCGAGAAACTACCGTTGCGCTCTGTGTGTGAGAAAGAAGATGGCACCGCTCATGGCCAAGAAGTTGTGTATTTGAGCCAAAATGTCGGCCTAAAAAACTTTCGAGGGATGAAGGGCATCTTAGCGATAGGTCACAACATTGATGGTACGCCGTTTGGGACTTGGGCGTATTGGGACGGAACCGGGGCTTTGAGCGCGGTCGTTGAATATCGACATCAGAAAAGAAATCTCCACAACCTACGAAAAGATTTAACCTTAAAGTCGGAAACAGAAACAGAGTTTCGCAAAAAGCTCGCCAAAATTGGCCAGAGCGATAGCGAATATTTTGCCTATCCGATCAAGATGGCACGCCTTCGAGATACCGAACACGGAGCGTCAGTCGACTCTAATAGCTGGTTTCAGGTTCTTGCCGACGGCACGGCGGTCTTGTCTTATTTCGAAGGTCGTACACATGCGAGAAAATTCCCGGTGAATTGTCAAACGAGCCGGCCACAACAAAGAGATCACGAGGTTTTTGTCTGGCCAAAGGGTGTGGAGATAGAACGTCGATTAGGGATGGGCTCGTATGAAAAAGTAAAAACGATTGGTTTTGACCCGAACTTTGACTATTTTCGTGGGCCGGGAATCTACACCTGGGGTGCAGAGCAAGACAATCTTGAGCCTCATTTGAGATACAAGAAACCAAAAGCTCAAGCACTGACCTGTGATTGTCGACAATTTGATAAGGGTTCCCTACTTGGCTACCCAAGAAATTGCCCCTGCGGTCAAGGTCTCCCGGGGAGCCTGTCGCTTGAAAGCTCTCAAGAAGGCTCCAAAGTTGCGTGCTCGAAAGCAACCAAGACCAGCTGGGAAGTCGAGGGATTTGCGTGGGACTGGACAGACGATAGCGGTTTGAAGCCGGAAGAGACGGCGTCCAGTGACGATGACAAGGCAGCGTTGAGAGCAAAAGCGACAGCTCGGCAAAAAGAGTTCGCCACGCGATTTGCGGCATTTGTAAGCCCCTGGAAGAACATCCCATTCGCGGAGTATGTTCCTTCCGAAATTAAGCAGAAACTTGATGACCTGTGTAAAAGCTCACCCTTTTCACTGTCTATCAAGAATCTCTATAAATATGAGAATGATATGAAGCTCTCGACCGGTCGTCGAACACGTTTTGCGGTTCCGCCGGGTGCTAAATTCTCCACACCGACAACAAATATTGAAGTCCGGTGCAAGAATTTCTGGAATGTTTCAAAAGCGGATTCTGCGCCAATCGACACAGCACCTGCGGCCGAAGAACCTGCGGCGGAAGAGGCGAGTGCGGAAGACAATAAAGCGGCTGAAGAGGTGGCAGTCGTCGAAGAGCCGAAACCTGACGCTGCGAAGAAATCTGCTTCAAGTCTTCCTGCTGGCGCCTTGCATAGCTATACCGCACGGTTGTCGTTGCAAGATCACAAGAATAGCCGAGGAAAGTCCATCAAATCAGCGGCGGGTATCGTTCAGCAAGACCGGGCCAACTTCCATAAATTTAACAAACGCGACCCCGAGGACAAGTCTGACCCTCAATTCACAACCAAAGAGACACGCGCGGGAATGGGTAAACTTTTAAAAGCGAGTCCCATGTCAAAAGACACTGCATCAGCAATCATGGGAGGCACCCCGCTCATCAAAGTGGTTGTTTTTAAGGATTCGATCCAGGTGAACATTATCTCCAAGTAGTCGTGCGCACTTGGTTTCGCGCGTTCTAGCTTGAGTTGGGCTTGACTCAAAACATCTCCATATTTCCAGGTTTCTTCTTGGTTTCTCCATCTATAGTTTCTATGCCATTGGGATAAATCACAGGGCGCAAAGCGGCCTATAGACGATTTCGACTTCTAAGGTTACGCTGGAATACGTGGCAAACGATGACAAACCATTGGACCGATTCGAGCGACTGGACCGCCGTGAAGTCATCGCCTGGTTGGCCGCTGCCCCTGCGACGCTTGCTGTTTCGCAAGTCTTGAGCGGCTGCGATAGCGGCTCTGAACCTGGATCTGACGTTGGTGTAAGCATGACGCCTGCCTCTGATGCTGGGTTTCGACAGGATAGCATGAGCGGTGTGCCTGACTCGGGCACGTCATCACCGGACAGTGGCGTGATGCAACCAGATGCTGAGGTCATGAATTGCTCCCTTACCACGTCAGATGCGCTTGGTCCTTTTTACTCTACGGGCGCACCTATACGAGAGAAAATCGCGGGTGACGAAGAGCTTGGCGAACCATTGCGTATCGAAGGCCGACTGTACGATGTCGCTGATTGTCGAACGCCGCTGTCTGGCTGGGGGCTAGACATTTGGCAGGCTGACAACAATGGCGATTATTATGATGGGCCTGCGACCGATTATCGTCTTCGCGGCCGAGTAGTGACCGATAGTGATGGCCGCTTCGCGTTCGAAACAATCAAGCCTGGGAATTATGCATTAGGAAACAGTTTCCGTCCTGCGCATATCCATTTTCGCGTGTATTCACCTCAGGGGGTTGTTGCGTTAACCTCTCAGCTCTATTTTGAAGGTGATCCGTATTTGTCGCCTGCGGATCCTTGCGGTCCGCCCACTTGCTTCTCGGACGACCCGGCACGCATCGTCCGCTTGGTTTCAACTATGATAGGCACTCGCAAGGGACGGCTTGGGATGTTTCCTTTGTTTGTCCGTGAGAGCTGAAGATGAGGGTTCTTAGCCGAACAATCTGGGCTCTCGTTCGCGGTTCGTGGCCATTGACCACTTCTGAGAATACTGTGGAAAGTCGGTGTTTGTGGCTGAAAAACCAACTATCTATTGCGGCGATAAGTTAAATATTTTCAAATGTTTAGATGTCTTGTCTCATTAAGTCCTGACCGTTGGTCCGATCTACGCAACACTTTGGCTAAAAGTGCGAGAACCTAAATATGACCATTACTTTTCCGACCGGCCCTATCGTACCAAGTAACTTTCCTTCTGAACGGCCCTCGGTTCCAAGTAATTTGCCCACTGAGGTCCCGCCTCTGCCGCGACCGATACAGCCGTTGATTCCCCCAGAATTACCAACTCGACTTCCAACTACCATCCCCGAGTTGCCCACACGTTCGCCAATCCCTGGGCTTCCTGAGCCGGCTGATTTACCTCCGGCTGTACCGTTTTGGCGCCTTCCTCGTTAGTACTTTGAGCGGCTGAAAATACTTCTAGATAAATAGGAGATGGATAGGCGAGTGGCCATACATTTGTCCGGCCCCACGACCTCAGTTGACGTGGAATTACAGTGCTCCAGCGCAACTTGATTTTACGCAAAGCGAAGTGACTTTGGCTCAATATCGCCTTTGTGAGCAAAGCGGCGGGTGTTCTTTGAGTTTTCGAACCATGTCTAGCAACTCTGCTTGTAATTTTTCCTATCCAAATCGTGATGATTTTCCAATGAATTGTTTGAATCTTACGGGTGCGACAGAGTTTTGTAGCTGGGTTGGAGGGCGCTTGCCGACTCAGGATGAGTGGTTTTCTGAAGCTTCGAATAACGGAACGCGAACTTATCCATGGGGTAATTCGCCGGCAGCAAGCTGCGACTATGCAGTCATGAATGATCCTTCAGCCGGCGGTACTGGCTGTGGTGCCGGGACCGCCGCTCCGGTTTGCTCTAAACCATTGGGTAATAGTGTCAGTGGTTTATGCGATATGTCCGGAAACGCTTGGGAGTGGACCTCAACACCCAGCGGTGGTTTGCAAATTCTCCGAGGAGGCTCATGGCTAGATTTTGGGGGCGATGTTCAAACGACTGGAAGTGACACGGATTCACCGAACTTATCTGATGATGATTTTGGTGTGCTTGGCTTCAGCTGTGTTCGAGAGGTTCGATCATATCTTGATATTCGTAATTCTTTTCCTGGTGCGACCGATGGTACCTACTTTATTGACCCAGACGGACTAGGTGGGAATGCGCCATTCCAAGTCTATTGTGACATGACCACCGATGGCGGCGGCTGGACTTTGATTTTCGAGCCTACTCAAACCAATTATAATTCAACAAATTTGGATTATACGGTGCCGAATGCTGATCTCCTGAATCGTTCCACGCAGGTTTTGATCTCCTTCAGGGATAGGTTTCGCGCTATAGTATCGCCTTGGGCGAGTTTTGCATTGCCGAACGCTTGGAAATCTCAAGCTCCTTTTCGTACGCCGGGAGCTATAGAGTTGGTGGATGTCAGTATAAACGAGGCCGCCGCGGTCCAGCGCACGCTCTATTATGGTTATGAAAATTGGATTGGCAATTCATGTGACTCGAGTTTCCAAAGCGGTATTCTTTTCGGGAGAATCTGTATAGCCAACACCCAGGCACCTTTTTATTCTGCATTTGCCGTAAGTCAGGGCGACACTTGCTCATTGAGTGACGAGTTTTACAACAATACTGTGTGTGAAACTGATCGAAGGTTTTCGATTGCTGTACGTGAATAGCTTGATGGGCTCCGTTGGAAGACTTGTCTTACGACGTGGTGTCTCGCAAATAATTACGGGCAACTGCTGAATGTTCATCCCCGAAATACATTAGGGAAATTGTGGCTGCGAAAGTAATTACTTTCAGCCGGCAGTCCTCAAATCTTCTCACCGAAGCAGAACGAAGCATTCGTGCGAAATGACCCGGGTATGACTCCAGCGAGGAAGTAAGACGGTTTTGTTGCTAAAGCACTGATAGTACTGAGATAATCGGGCTCCGCTGTCTTCTTGGCCCTGCCTTGAACGAAGGTCAAAACAAAGCGATGATGGAATCGTGAAAACATGGCGAGTCCAACAATTTCGGGCCGGTGTGGTGGTTGCTTTTATAGCCAGCCTATCGGGTCTCACTGGCTGCGACGATGAGTTGTCTTCGATCTCGGCACCGTCGTTCATCGAAGTTATGCCTCCGAGTGTTGATTTCGGACGGTCGCCCATTGGTAACTCTATCCGCACGGAATTGATTGTAAAGAATACTGGCCAAAAAACCTTACGAATCAAAGGCGTGAATTTTACCGGAGACACGAGCGCGTTTTCACTTCAGCGGATTCCGGGGGACATCGAAGGCAACGACAAAAAAGGAATCATCCTTGAGTTTCGACCGGACGAAGTGGCCGAGTTTATGGCCATGCTCACGATTGAAAGCGACGCCGACAACAACAGCGCGGTAGAAGTCATGGTGCGAGGCGAGGGCGTCGACCGAACCATCTGCGGAGATTGCAATGACCCACCCGAAAATCAATGTATCACGGCCTTCGACCTTGAGGTCTACGACTTCACAGGAGAGTGCGAAGGCGGGGAGTGCAAGTACGAACGCCGCGTGATTCCTTGCGAGGGCCGTTGTGTGGACAACGCATGTGTCGATAACAAACTGCCTCTGATAAACGCGGCGCTTACGCCCATGCCTGCTTATACCGTAGACGATTTAGCCGTGACCGCGACAGTCACGGACCCTGATGGAGATACCGTCACGCTGACCTATCAATGGTCCAAAGACCAAGCGCTTCAATCTACGCAAACCACGTCGATGGTTTCTTCGACCGAAACGACGAAGGGCGAAAAATGGTGGGTCACAGTGACCGCCGATGACGGACGAAACGGTGTTTCTAAGTTTTCGGCCTGGACGCCGATTCTCAACTCAAAACCGGTGATTGGAAACGTTACCGTGACGCCCAGCTCTGGTGGTGAAAATACGACCTTCACCTGTACTCCGAATAATGGCTTTGATGCGGACAATGATCCCATCACCTTGAATTTCCAATGGTATGTCAACGGTCAGCTCGTGATGATGTCATTCCCGACGATCAATGGAGATTACTTTGACGCCGGCGATGAAATCGTTTGCACGGTGACGCCACGTGATGACGAAGAAGAGGGTTTGCCTGCGTCCTCTGCGCCCATTGTGATCGGCAATGGCGCACCTTCGATTGCTTCGGTGGTGATCGGTCCCAATAACCCAAATGAACTTTCCACCATTACCGCCTCGATTTCGGGCTGGATGGATGAAGATGGAGATGCACCCCAATATCGCTACTTGTGGTGGGTCAACAGCGCGACGGTTTCTACCAGTCCTCAAATCGATGGAAGCTTGTTCGCGCACTTCGACCAAATTGAGTTGGACGTCACACCATTTGATGGCGTGGTCGAAGGTATGACGCTGCGCTCAAATACTTTGACGGTTCAGAACATTCCTCCGACGACCTTGACCGCCACAATTACGCCCGGTGCGCCGAGCGATGCAGATGACTTGATTTGCTCTGTCCTGGCGGCCTCCACCGACTTGGACCCCGGTGATACCGTCTCCTATTCTTTCGCTTGGACGAACGGCTCGATGAGCGTCTCGGGAGCGACCGTCTCGGCGGCGCTGGTCAACGCTGGAGACGTTTGGAGCTGCACCGTGACCCCGAATGATGGTTACGACGACGGACCAAGCGCGACGGTTTCTGTGGGACCTGTGGGCACTTCCTGTGCGAATCGCTCGGGTCAAGACCCAACCTGTCCATCGATTGACTGCGCGACGATTCTTCAGGCGGGTCTTTCGGTTGGCGATGGCCTGTACTGGATTGACCCCGATGGTGTGGGCCCGAACCCTGCCTATCAAGTGCATTGCTTGATGGATTCAGCCTACGACGGCGGTGGATGGACTTTGGTTGCGGTATCCAGTGACGACGGTCAAGACACCTGGACCTGGAACAACCGAAACTACTGGGATACCGACACAACAACTTTTGGCTCTTTGACCGAACTACACCGAGACTTCAAGTCACCTGCTCATCATGATGTGCGTGCGCAAGACGTCATGTTTTTACATGCCCCGAGCGGCGTCTGGGCAGGCTACGACGATGTTAGCTTGCCGAATGATAGTTTCGCGACCACCATCGGTTTGATCTCGGGCTCGGGCCCCGTTTGTTATGCCCACGGAGACGGTTTTGCATTGTCTTCCGGTACGATGACCTTGAGTGGTTCTTTGTGTTCGACGGAGCTTTTCATTAGTCCACTCGATCAAGATGGAGGCGGCACATCGGCCTGTTGGCTACAAAATGCCGCTTACGGTCCAAGCTGGAGTGATACCTTCCCTGGAGGCGTCGGGAGTTGTCCTTTTGATGACCCCGGAAGTTCTAGCTTAGGTCCCAATCAGGAGTACCCGAACGTAGAGTATGATTCCAGCGGGTCGACCGTTCGAATGGGTATCGGCTTTGGTCACGGCTTGGGTCTCAATACTGGAACCCGCAACACGGGCGCGAACAATCTTCGCGTGTACGTGAGGACGATGGTCAATATCACCTGGGTTCACAGCCCACCCGCTGAGCTCGATTTTACCCAAAGCGAAGTCACAGTGTCTCAGTACGCGGCATGCGTGCACGCGGGCGCGTGCAGTCCTGCGAATTATCTGACCAACGCCTCTTCTGTCCTGGCTCTTGGATTATCGACACCTTGTAATTATGGCGAACGCAATAAAGGCGACCATCCCATGAATTGCGTGAATTATCAGGGCGCGAATGAGTTTTGTTCCTGGGTCAACGGCCGTTTGCCATCCGATGATGAATGGCTCGCAGAAGCCACCAATAATAGCACGCGAGATTATCCTTGGGGCTCAAGTCCAACGCCGAGTTGTATGGACACGGTCATGAACGAAGCCTATCCAAACAACTCAGGCTCAGGCTGCGGAACGCAAACTACGAATGAAGTGTGTAGTCGACCGTCCGGCAACAGCGTGAGTGGCCTCTGCGATATGGCCGGTAACGTTTGGGAATGGACTTCGCTGCAAGTTTCGACTGGCGCGCGCCGAAACCGCGGTAATTGTTATCATGATGCGATTCAGACCATGCCTCAGTCTTTTTCTGGACCGACCGAAGATACTCAGCATCCCAATCAGGGCTTCCGTTGTATTCGCCAGCCAGCGCCATCCTGTGCGGCGATTCTCGCCGCGAATCCTGGAGCCAATGACGGCGCATATTGGATAGACCCCGATGGGGCCGGGGGTGATGCGCCTTTCGAAGTATATTGCGATATGACCGAAGACGGTGGCGGCTGGACTCATCTTCTTTCTGCCGAAAGTGAGAGCCTTTATTGGGGCAATCAATCCGCGAACTGGAACGGGACCGGGAACGACGCGGCGGTTTCGAGCTTAGTCTCGTCCGCGAGTGATTATCACGGTCCCGCCTATGGCGCTTTACCGACGAATGAAATCAAACTTTGCCATCGTGACCAAAGCAATTGCCACGTCTTCAACCATGCTCAGGGCATCAGCCTTCAGAGCTTCTTCACGAGCAACATCGCGCATACCGTGTACGCCATCGATACCGATGACTATCCAAACACGGGCAATTGGAGTGACGTAACCAAGTACATCAGCGACCTTCAGGTCACGTACTCACCATGGCCGGTTCGAAGTAATCCACCGATTTGCTACTGGATGGGCATCAATGAATCTGTGTTAGGGAGCGCCAAGATTGGTTTTGTATTGGACGCCAACACACCGTGTAACTTCAGCGGATTTGGAACCGCACCCCGTTTTAACGACGGTGGTCTAGGTGTTGGTCTATGGATAAATCCGGCGGATGGCTATACCGGCACTGCAGGGCAGGCCCGTGATCAAAACGGTCGAGTCAACTTGACCGACGCTTGGCACGTTTTGGGTCGGTAATCGATATTGGGATTCCTTATCGAAACGCTTTTTCCCGCGCTGACCTTGGCAGCTATTGCCCAAATTTTTCGGGATTGATCTGACCCTTCGGACTGAAAAGAAGATTCGCAAAAGAGGGGAGGTCTGACTTTTTGATTCGTTCAAGATGACCGAATCGTTTTTTCCAATTCACGGAGAAGCTTTGGGTAAAAGCGCCGTGCTTGATGAGGAATGCCTCGTAGTTGAGCTCTTCAAGAAACTGGAATAGGTCGCTGGGTTTTATCTGTGCTCGAGCACAGAGTTCGGCGCCGACTTCTACCACCAAGTGGGGCTGATATGTTTTGAGCGTCTGCTCGGCTCCTTTGAGGGCTTCAAGTTCGGCGCCTTCGACATCGAGTTTGATCAAGTCGACCTGCTTGAGGTTCAATTCGGTCGCAATATCATCAATGGACCGAAAAGAAGCTGTACCGATCGATTGAGCGGATTCGCTACCCTTGTACATCGATGCGGTTCCTCGTTCAGATACGCCGAAGATATCATCACCGAAGAACGTGTCGTACAGTTCGGCTTCGAGGTTCAAAGCGGCGGCCCCTACCGGCAGCGTGGTCACGTTCGTGAAGTCATTCCTTTGAACGTTTTCGATCAATTGTTGATAGGCAGTATTCGCCGGTTCGAGGGCAACGACATGTCCATGAGGCACGCGTTTGGCCATGAACAAAGTAAACTGCCCAATGCTTGCGCCGATGTCGAATACGACGGAATCTTGGCGTAATAGTCGATCGATGACCATGAGTTCGTCAGTGCCGTGATATCCATGCCAATAAATCCAGCTTCCTAAGGGGGAATTGATATCCACTCCGAATAAAAGGTCTCCGTCAAAATTTTCAATGACTCTCGGGGCGAACTGATTGAGCGTATGTCGGGCTGCATACTTGTGTCGCGCTTGTTCGATGAGAAATCGACTGCCAGGAATTGGTCGAATCTTTCGAGAGAACTTTGCAATCTTGGATACGACGGACATCGGGTGAAGTAGTCTTAGACGCATGTCGGCGAAAATCCAAGTGACTTAGATAATCCATGGGTCGGCTTGCTTGAATGTTTTCGCCATTCTCTCGACAAAGAAGGATGCTTCGCGGCCAATTTATAGCGCGGGTTATTTTCGTTTGTTCTTGTAGTGGTGCCTGGGGCGGCTGAGATATGCGTTAGAATTCGTTAATCAATGATAATCTTCGCATTGGTTTTTGTGAAATATCTACCGGGACAACGGCAATGACGCTCGCATCTGGTCGCAGAATTAACTTACGTCCCGATTTTTCGTCGATGTTCCCTTTCTGTTCACATCTCAGGGTCGCGATATAGGTGTCGTTCGGTCCGTACTCGAGACGATGTAAGGCGGGTCTGTAGCCCTGTTTTGCATATTGTCCTCGGTCTTCATGGGTATAAGCCAGCTCGATGATTCTCTTCGAGACGTCTGGGTTCCCAGCGATAAGATCACTCATTTGACTGGTGTTTTTCGCTTCCGTGGGTAGGGCATCTTTTATGTTTTGCGCGTTTTTCGCCCAAGGCTGGTACTGAAAACATCGTACTTTCCCGGGACTACAAGGAAATGTTCGTGGGAATTGCTGCTCGGTCGTTTCGTCCACTGTCTGGAGATAAGCCTGCTTAGCGTCCGGGGCGAGAGACGTCCATTGATCACCAAAAACTTGTTTGATCTCTTGTCGCATACCAGGTCCCAAAGCTTTGGTTTTAGCCTGTTCGAAGTCGTTACCTGTGATGGTTGTCACGCCATTTTTGGCTTTAGTTTCCAGCATGGTTTGGACGGCGGACCGAAAGGTTTGATTAGTGATTTTGCTCATGGCTCCCTCTTCGGCAGGATTCGCAAAAGCCTACCGGCTGTGGTTATCGGCAAATCGGAAATGTGTTGTGTCAAATTGGGGTAATTTGGAGCGTTATGGGCTTTTTATTCTGGCAGAGAACGTCCAAAAAGTCCTCCGCCAGGACAAAGTATTGGTTTGCCCTCTAAGTACGACCGACAATACCTACCGAGATAGAGAGACTGAATCGGCGCTCGGCAACTCTACGCTTCGACTCTTTCTATTTCGTCTGACGTCCCGTGTTGCTTTCTCTTTTGAACGCCCGTTTCGTGCCATCGATGGTTTTAGGGTTCGGATGCTCTGAGTGCCTCGGCGGTGGCGCGAAGTTGGTTCAGGTTTTCTTGGTCTTCTGTGCTCAGTGTTCGATTCAATAAATTGGTCGACTCGCTGGGGTCGGTATCAATTCGGTAAAGTCGTTCGCCGTTTTGATCTAAATGAATGAATTTGTATTTATCATTTCGAATGGTGTATCCGGCCTGAGACGCTGGCACCGGTGGTCCAAAAAAATCACTATAAATCCATTCTCGTAGAGGGGTCGCTTGAGCATCTTGTAGGTAAGGGAGAAGGCTTTTTGAGTCTATCTCACGGTCACTTGGTAATTCTTTTTCTAGATCTACGCCCGCGAATTCAAGGATGGTGTTGAAGATATCGACTCCATTGACCAAGGCATCGACAGTTCTTCCTCCGTCTACGACGGAGGGACCAGCAATAATCAAAGGAACGTGAATGCCTCCTTGATACAAAGACCCTTTGCCGCGGCGAGGTCGATTCGAGGTTTGATTGATGATCGATGGTGTACCGTTGTCACCGATATAAATAATCTCCGTGTTCGCCAAGGTCTCAGCGCCGAGTTCACTGAATAGTCTTCCCAATTCCGTGTCCATGGATTGAATCATCGCGTGAAAATAGGGAAGCGGGTTCGCGTCGATATCATTCTGATCACCTGAGAGCCCTGTTTGGGAATGCAGGTTTGCCGGAGGCAGGTGAAAGGGCGTGTGTGGCGCAACGAAAGCGAGCCACATGAACCACGGGCTGTCTCCTTGATTCGCCCAGGCAATGGCATCATCAATATTCTCGGAAGTGATATAATTCTCTGAGATACTTGTCACTCCATTGATGGTTTTATCCCATCGGTTGTAGTCTTGCACCGCCCCGATGATCAAACCGGAGAAATGATCGTAGCCCATCATTTGGGGATTATCTTGGTTGCCATTGTTTCGATCGCTCAGGTGCCATTTACCGATATTCGCACTTCGATAGCTCGTTCCTGCTTGTTTGAGTATTTTTGGAATCGTCATTTCCGTGAGCTGTATACCGGGCTGGGTATCAACGACTTGGGCACCGACTCCGGTGCGGAAGCTATACCGGCCGGTAAGCATGGTCGCCCGTGTGGGTGAACAAATAGGGTTCGACCAGGCATTGTTAAAGACCACTCCACGGTCGCATAGGGCTTTTAGGTTCGGCGTGTTTGCGACTTCATTATCTTTGCCGTAGCACATCGACGCATCAACCCCGAGGTCATCAGAAATAATCAAGAGTATATTGCGTGGCCGAGCGGCTATCGTGGACGTCTGACTTCCGGCGTCAGCGATAGCGCCGGTCTCACCAGCGTCCGCGACCGCTTGTCCTGCATCGATCGTGCATCTACATGAAGACCAGCTTTGATCGTCGTCTCGGCAAACTTGAGTGCCTTGCTCCGTGTCATCGCAATTGCATGCGCGTGTCTCTTGCGGTTCGCAAATTCGGTTGGCGTTCGTTTCGTTTTCTGAAGCAGTGCAGGCCCAGCCCAAACACAGCGCCAGAATTGTGGCGAAATAAGACTTCAAGATAATTCAAGTGTAATCTCAAATACAGCTCAGCACCACTGCGGTGTAGGCGAGCCAATAAAGCCTGTGCCGGACAAGGGTTTACATGATTGAGTGAGTTGGGAAGAGTGTCATGAGTGAGATGAGAGCATTGCGCATGTCTTGGCTTAGCTGATTGATACATCTCGCGTTCCAAAGGGATCGCTCACTCTCGACACAATTGCTTGTAGAAAACTCAACGTTTCTACAAACCTTGAGCTGATTGCAGGACGTATTAGTTGCAGTGTATTTATTCTGTATGGTGAGCGAATCGCATGATTCACGGTGGGGCTTGTGCGTCGAAGTCTAAGTTTGTGGGCTTCGCACCAATCATGATTTTTCTCGCGTGCGATAAATAGAACACTGAAAGCGCTTCTTTTTTATCGTGTGACGCGCAATAAGGCCCCTTATATCTGAATTATTGGCGATTCATACCTTGCGATGGGCTGATCGAAATGCGGTTGCGCATCTTGAGGCAAAGGTGTAATCGGACCCTGGATTTATTTCTGGAGGTACCATGAAGCTTGCAACAAGAAAAAACGGAACACGAGATGGCGAATTACTGGTCGTTTCTCAAGACAACACGAAAGCGGTCGTCGCAGGTGCAAACACGCCCACGTTGCAGTCTCTCATGGATGATTGGGCAGGCAAAGTACCGGAACTTGTCTCGATCTATGATGCACTCAATGGTGGTCAGAGAGATGACGCTTTCGAAGTAAATGTTGATGATTTACACAGTCCGCTTCCGAGAGCCTACAGCTGGATCGATGGCAGCGCTTACATTAACCATATCGTTCTCGTTCGAAAAGCTCGAGGAGCAGAGCCTCCTGCCACTTTGCGGACGGATCCTCTCGTATACCAAGGTGGAAGCGATACCTTCTTAGCTCCCACCGAAGATATTCCTTTAGCTGATACATCTTGGGGATGCGATTTTGAATCGGAAATAGCATTGGTTATGGACGATACGCCGCAAGGAGTCCAAGCTGCTGATGTTAGTCAGTACGTGCGCTTAGTCATGCTCTGCAACGACGTTTCTCTTCGAAGCCTGATTCCTGGAGAACTTGCCAAGGGCTTCGGCTTTTTTACCTCAAAACCCTCGTCGTCATTTAGTCCACTAGCACTGACTCCGGACGAACTCGGCGATGCATGGAAAGACGGTAGACTTCATTTACCGCTGGTCACGCACTACAATGGTGAGAAGTACGGTGATCCAGAGGCCGGTCCCGAGATGCATTTTAGCTTCTATCAAATTATTGAGCACGTTTGTAAGACTCGTTCCTTGAGTGCGGGTACTATCGTCGGCAGCGGAACCATTAGTAATGAAGACCGAACGCGTGGTTCGTCTTGCTTGGCCGAAAAACGAATGATTGAGAAAATCGATACAGGGGAATTTATTACCCCATTTATGAATTACGGTGACACTGTTTCGATCGAAATGTTCAATAAAGAGGGAAAGAGTCTGTTTGGCCGTATTGAACAGACTGTTGTCGAAAAAAAATAGGGCTCTACCATCATGAAAATGGTTCTTCATAGCTATTGGCGGTCCTCTTGCTCTTGGCGAGTCCGAATCGCATTGAATCTAAAAGGTGTTTCATATGAAACCGTCTCTGTGCATTTGGTTGCTGACGGGGGACACCAACATCAAGAAGCTCATCAAGCCATTAATCCCATGCGAGAAGTCCCGGTGCTGGTGGTCGATGAGCAACCCTTGGCTCAAAGCCTAGCTATTCTTGAGTACCTTGAGGAAAGCTATCCAGAACCTCCTCTCTTACCCGCTGAAGCCATGGCTCGCTCGCGCGTTCGTCAAATGGCAGAAATTATTAACAGTGGCATCCAACCCATTCAGAACCTTCGCGTGATGCAAAAATTGGGTGAAGATTTTGACCTATCAAAAGATAAGCAACGGTCTTGGTCGAAGGATTGGATTGAGTTTGGTTTCACAGGGCTTCATCGTCTAATTGAAACGCATGGTGGGCAATACAGCTACGGTGACAGTGTGACACTTGTAGATCTCTGCTTGATTCCCCAGCTTTACAATGCACGCCGGTTCGATGTGGACCTAAATGCCTATCCTAAACTTTTGGAAATCGAAGCGAGACTGAACGCTATTCCGGCATTTGAGCAAGCTCACCCCGATCAGCAGCCGGATGCGGTCTAACGCAAATCTGGAAGTACCTCGATCAGCGCCTCCAAATTTTGACTGAGTTGGCTTTGTTCCGAAGTAGATAAATTGGAATCGGCTTCTTTTAATATATCTTCAACCTGCGGAACTAATTTTCGATAAAGCTTCATACCCGATTTTGTGAGATACAGGTGACTGATGCGTCCGTCTTCTTGGGAGGCCTCACGTTTCGCGAACCCCAATTCCAGAAGTGCTTTGGTTGCCCGACTCACGATCCCTTTGTCCATTGGCGTGAGTGTCACAACTTCGACTGAGGAGCGGCCGGGAACTTCGCCGATGGCGGCCATGACTCTCCATTGAGAGAGATTCAAACCATGTGCTTTCACAATACTACTGGTCCGTCGCGCGATCCGATCAGCGAGGACGGTTATTTGATAAGGCCAGTAATTGTCGAGTCTTAAGATAGGATTGTTCTTAGGTTTAGAATCAACCATGGTTTCTTTTAGTTGTAATCACAACTTGACGCAATAACAACATTAAAGGTAGCCCATATTTAAACTAATTCAGTAGGAGTATTATTTTGGCCGATTTGTTTGATAACCCAATGGGATTACGAGGGTTTGAATTTGTAGAGTTCACAGCCCCTGAGAAAGGGATCTTAGAGCCTGTTTTTGAAAGCATTGGCTTTACGGTTGTGGCTCAACATCGCTCGAAAGACGTTCAAGTTTGGCGTCAGGGTGGCATAAATATGATTGTAAATTATGAGCCCAATACACCGGCTCGTTTTTATGCAAGCGAACATGGACCTTCGGCCTGCGCAATGGGATTTCGCGTTGAAAATGCACAGAAAGCGTTCAACCTTGCGATAAGCAAGGGCGCACAACCTGTTGAAGTCGCTTCTGGATTCAGTGAGCTACGCCTACCCGCGATACGGGGTATCGGGGGGGCTATCATTTACCTTATCGATCGATACGAAGCAGGAAGTTCTATCTACGACATCGATTTTGAATACATCGAAGGCGTCGAACATCATCCAGAGGGTTGTGGATTTAAAGTTATCGATCATCTAACTCACAATGTTTACAAAGGCCGAATGGACTTTTGGGCGAAGTTTTACGAAGACCTTTTTAACTTCCGAGAAATTCGGTATTTCGATATCAAAGGTGAATATACTGGTCTGATCTCTCGGGCATTAACTGCGCCCGACGGGCTTATCAAAATTCCACTGAACGAAGAGAAGTCCGAGCAAGTTGGACAAATTGAAGAATATCTTCGCGAATATAAAGGCGAAGGCATTCAGCATATTGCATTTTCCTGTGACGATTTATTGTCCTGCTGGGATCGTTTAAAAAAGAGCGGCGTAAAGTTCATGTCTCCTCCACCTGGGAGTTATTACGACATGCTTGAAGAGCGGCTACCCGGTCACGGCGAACCCACGGATGAACTACGCCAACGAGGCATTTTACTTGATGGCACGACTGAGGGCGGTGAACCAAGGCTCCTTCTTCAAATCTTTTCAGAAAAAGCAATTGGACCGATCTTTTTTGAATTTATTCAACGTAAAGAAGACGACGGTTTTGGCGAGGGCAATTTCGAAGCACTCTTCAAATCAATAGAACGTGATCAAATGGCTCGAGGTGTTCTTGCCTCAGATGCGAAGTAAAGAGGGGATTTATGCCTGTAGAATTGAAGCGTATCCATCATGTGGCGTACCGATGTAAGGACGCGAAAGAAACCGTTGAGTTTTATCAGAAGGTCCTAAACATGGGATTTGTTCTTGCGATCGCCGAGAACGAAGTACCTTCTACGAAGGAGCCAGATCCTTACATGCATATATTTCTCGATGCAGGAATGGGAAATGTTCTCGCTTTTTTTGAACTCCCCAATTCTGATGAGATGGGCCGCGATGAAAATACCCCGCCTTGGGTGCAACACATTGCCTTCGAAGTTGAAGATTTGGATGCTCTTCTTGCGGCTCAAAAAGAAATCCAAGGTCACGGAATTGACGTGCTTGGTCCTGTTCACCACGGCATATTTAAATCGATTTACTTTTTCGACCCCAATGGTCATCGCATCGAATTGGCAGCGAATATTGGCACGGACGAGCAAATGCAAAAATTAAATGAGGTGGCTCAAACGATGCTCGAAGAGTGGAGCCAAACAAAACGCGCTCCAAAGCATGCCGCTTGGTTACATGAACTAACTCATTAGATAAAAATTTTGCGTTCGAATATGCTGTCGAGCGGAAGCTTTATCCTATTTTACTCGTGATTCATGGCAAACTTCCTAGGGAGTAATCTCGTTTGTATATGTGCAACGAAACGACCAGTAATCGTTCTTCGCGATAGGCAGGTCGCCGGCTGACGTGATATACAACCGACAGGTTAGCGAAGCGGTAGTTCTTTATGAAAGTCATGATAGTAACTTTGGGTTTATTTCTTTCGGTGACATCGGAAGCACAAGCAAAATGGGAACTAATCCATAATGAAGAAGGGATTAAAATTTATTCTTCGGGTGAAAGAGCCAATGGAGTGATTCCGTTTAAAGCGGTTGGTAAAATACAAGGCCCGCTCGATAAAGTTGTTGAAATAATGATGAATCATGAGCAAAAAAACCAGTGGTCACCAAAGCTTGATTCAGTGAAAATCCACCAACAATTAGGACCAAACGATTTTATTTTTTCGGAGTTTTATAGAACACCATGGCCTTCTACCGACCGTGAGTTTCTCTTGAAAGGAAATGTGAAATATCTTGAAAACAAAGTAATTTTTTCTGCAAAGTCGATAGATAATGAACTAAAAAATGAGGATTATATTCAAACCGAGGTTCATCGATTAGAACTTACGCTTGAAAAGATTGCTGATAATGAGACTGCGATTGAATTCTCTTTTCATGGTGATATGAAAGGGTGGATGCCTGTGTGGCTGATGAACCTCATTCAAAAAAAATGGCCGATGCGCTTTATTCAAGGCCTTCAGCGTCAAGTGATGAAGCAATAATCGTATTTTGCGAAGGGAACTCAATTGAGATGCCTTGTGTCTGATTATCCAAGGCGAACGATACTTTCGGAATAGTTTCGTCGAGAAGAGTCAACTTCGCGCAACTTTGTATATGCTTTATAAATTCCGAGGCTATAATGGCGGCACATTGGATGCCTGCGGGAATGCTGTCGTATGGGCTGCCAGGAAATGCCTCTAAATGGCATTAACATTGTTTTTGGTGACTGCATGCTGAATCACTACACTTCGACTTTGCGTTGGGAGGTGCCTCACAGTTGCAACCCGAGGCTTTTTTCCTAATAGTAAGTTCTCGATGACAAACAAACACAAATGGATTGTTCTTTCAATTTTGCTCTTGGTCGGGATCCCGTTTACGGGAAGTATGACCGGCAAAGCCACCGGTTCAGTGCAAGGCGGTTGCGGAGAGTCCGAGGAACTCGTCAGTACCGACACACAAGAGGTCAGGCGACGTAAAAATAAAAATCAATCTTGCGAAGCCGGAGTCCATTTTTACGATGGTATACCCATCGATTTTGAAAGAGCCGTAGATTCGGGCGAAGTTTCCAAAGGGGTATGTATCGCCGAACAAAGTTTAATCAATGACGCAATTCCCCACACGATTAGTGGCCAATGCAAAAACGGTTTATTTGTTCCCGATGGCCTTGAAAAGTGTAAAGCGATCGCTCCAACAAGTATTTCTTGTGCCGATTTTAAACCTTTTTCTGAAACGATCGAAACCGATTTTAAAGTCAGTAAGCTCAGTCCGTTCGAGTTTCGCTTAGCAGTCGCCGGAGCCGGAGAATTCGAATTGGATTTTCAACTACTGAAAAGGAGACTTCTACGGCCTCAAAACAGCCAAGCACGCGGGCAATCTGCTCTAACCGTAGTAGGGCTTCGAGAAATGATTGAACGGATACATGATTACGACAGATATCACGACGAAATAAATATTTCGGAACTTACTCGGGAGTTAGAGCAAGAAGGAGAGAATCTTAGCTCGCTCGCTTTAGAACGAATTGCCTGTATTTTCGGTTTATCGTTCTCCCGAGATCAGACCAAGAAGGCGAAAGCTATCCGGCCTGAAAGATTTAGCGATAAATGTCTCTGGCTTGCTCCCTTTTCTCCTGAATGTGCCGGTGAGTTTGATATCAAACATTGGGCACAGCATGGCCGCTATCATCCGCAGTATTTGTCGAGTTGGAGAGGTGTAACGACGGGCTTTCAGGCGACAGACTCAAGAGCTGATTTCGATAATCCGTCCAGTAGTTCTTGGAGCGAACTTGAGTTGAATTATGGCCCAAGTGCTAGACTTTTTGGGAACGCCATCTTGGACTATCAGGGAGGTTTCACACCCTCGGATTACTTATCTGCTGTGGGGAGCGAAGACCAAACGGCTTTGGATGCTTTTTCACAAAGAAACGATGAACGAAATAGAACGCTTTACCGAAGGTCTTTTCAGGGGAGCCTCGTACAGCTGAGTGCTGATGTTGACGACGATGACGAGACAGAGCCGCTGAAAGATAATTTAGTGATAACAGGCGACCTTTCGGTGTGCGACAGCGCAGAGCCCTCCGATACGAACGTGCTTTGCTTACCGTCACCGGCCCGGGTTTTTGTAGGAACCAGAAATCCTTTAGAAACAGGCGAAAATTCCGCGGTCTTTCGTATTCAAGGATACAAGAAGGTCACCATAGAAGATTTAGATTTGGAAATCCTACCGCACCCCGATATGGCTTGGGTCTTACCTGATCCCCATGAAGCTTGTAGAGGTGAGATTTGTACACCTGCGGAAAAGCGCGCGTTATTAGAATATTTCATACCTGACCATTACTTCGAGAAACGATGGAATCGGACGTCGATGATTTTTCAATCAGGACAATCCAGCTCGTCAGGCAAAATCAATTCGTTGATGTTCGACAAGCTAGAAAAGCAGTTTACACAAAATAATCTTACTGAATATTTGTGCGATAGTGGAGGCGGCGTTGCTTCTGTGGGCCCAAGCGGTTCATCACTGAACGATTTCATTCAGGCCTGTTTCGACGGTGATACCGAAAGTGCATACGCTCGAATATGGGAGCTTTGGTCGGGCTTATTTGATATGCACAAAAGAATCAGTCGGGCAGGGGAAGGCTTTTATATCTTCGATAATGACTCCCTTATTGTTCGAAACACGCGTATTCGTGGGGTTGTCCGTGAATCTATTTTTCAGCTGCATGCCAACCGATATCAGCAGTTTGACAATGTACTTATCGAAGGAATGCCGGCAGAACGCCTCACGGAACTGAATAACGGTTCCAGCAATGTGCCTAATGGACTAGATGTGAGGGACGTAGCTATCGGTTTTACGCATTTTAGTTCCGGAACGAACAATTCGACCGGAATCCCAATCGAAGATACATTTTATTTGGGTAACGGTATCGCGATAAACAACGGGGTCAATGTTAGTCCATTACCGCCAGGGTCGAATTGTTGCGCTGCTGCGGATACTGGTGAGCTGAAACAGGGCTGTTCTCCGTCAACTTCCACTGCCCAATCCGAGATCTATGACCATACCAATCACGATTTTCGCGCTTCGTGTGAGGCCCGAGCTACGGCGGCAGGAACGGATCCCTTTCTTTGTGAAAATCAATGGACCACGTTGACCAATGTGACCATCCAAAATTGTACGACTGGTAATCTAAAGACCCAAGATGGGCGAGGCTATTCAGGCAATTTTGATGGGCTTGCCTTTATGTCGGCCAATGGTCTCTTGTTCAACAGTTTATTCAAGAATTTTCGATATAATGAGCATCATAGCTGTGACACCTTATTTGACGTCGCTCAGCGTTCTCCATGTTATCGACACAGTGGCAATCTTGATCGGGCATTTCGCGTAGAAAGGAATCGGTTCGTCGATGGGCAAATCAAAAACGAAGGAAATGGAGAGCCTGAGACCTTAAACATTTTCGCGAATAACGAATTTCTTAATGTGAACCTGCAGGACTATCATAAAAAATGGGAGGCCTATTACTATTTTAATACCTGGATTACGAATCCTTACGACGGTGTTCAGGACGGATTAAAGTCTTATCTATGGTCTCAAGCCGCAATAGCTCCCCATGCCTTCCACGCAAATACGTATGGTCGACTCAACTTTAAAGGCAATTTGGTACGCTCTAATTATGAATACAACCTTATGAGCTATCCCAAAGTGACGCCATTTTCTAAGTACAAAATCACTTCGAACCGAAATGTTTTTCTGGGTGCTTTTAAGAATTTTTTCAAGCAAGCGGCTCCGGAAGTTAGCTCACCGACAAAGGCAAATGATCGGCGATGTCATTATTATTCGGACGACAGTTTGTATGAATACGCAGCTTCAGCGAATGATTACGTTATTCAAACCAGTACTCTGTGTGCCGGACAAAGGTGGACACAGATACTGAATACGATCGGTACAATTAGTAATCAAAGATTTGGTCAAAACCTCAACAATTGTACGACTCCTGCAACGACATACCGTTGTCTTCTGAATGACGATACCAGTTCTTATGATGACTCAGGTATGTACATTGCAGATTTATATACCAGTATGACTCTTTCAACGCCGTTAGAACCACATTTCGCTAATTTTCGCGCGACGCTACGAAACAATGTTGGAAGTTACCTGAGGAGTAAGAGATTCTTTCACAGCGGCATCTTTGCCACTCCCAAGCTACGCGTTAGCCGTGACTTCAATGGTCGCTGGCGAGGATTCATTACCAATGCGGGAACGAGAGATGCGCGTTTTATTGGGTTCTGGCCAACAACACTAGAGCCGCTTTACTGAATATCCAGCGACGAAAGATGATTGAGCGATTGTGCATATTTACCGACCGAATCTCTGATTGGCCTCTCACGAACTCTATCGGCATAACTTCAGTATAGATAATTGCGATTGATCTTTCTCTCGATTCGCTTAACAGGGAGGATATAAAATATCCGATCGAGTTCTACGAAGAGGAACGAGGTGTCGAACCGCATGACTTTGAAGAATCAAGTCACTTAACTGGGAGGGGTGAAACTAAGGATTCGCCTTACTTAGAAGTGAAGTGGATTTTGGGAGCACAAAAGGGAGGGGCGTTCTAAGATAAGTCATGTGATGCTGAGATTTTCTCATAAGAGTTGAGCTTAGCGTTCGGCATCGTCGACCGAGTTGATTATGAATTATAAAATTGTGTGACACAGACGGGGTCATTACACCCGGATTCAAATCGATAATGAGATTTTATTACTTTGCCGAAATTCGATTTAGTTGATCGAAGAGTCATTGTCATCAATACATCGCGGCTGCGTAGGTCACTTGAACACAACGATAGAACGCTAAATCCTTGATTTAGGTCCGTCGTGGGATTGCTTTCTAATTTATTGAAAATTCGAGTTTTTTGCTCGCGATCCTTGAATTTTCGCGTGTTCTTTTGGTCGGCATCTTGAGGGCTACTCCGATTCTGCATATATAAAAATCAATGTCATTTAGTCCTGATGTTTTAGCGCGTTGGCTCCGCACGGCCCCTAAAACCGAACGTGGCCAAATCAAAAGCGTCGTTCGTGAAATTGATGAGATGCTTTCTAATGTGTACTCCGCCCCTATTTTCAATGGGCGGGTCGTCGCAACAATAGACAATACCGACAGTGTCTCTGAGGACCTTCCTCTCTTTTCAAGAGGGCTTAATGGTCTTTACCAAGCGTCAGCTTATGTCGCTTTTTTTGAAGGGAATTATCCAGCGAGCGTAAGAGGGTTGCGCACAGCTCAAATGCGTGAATCTTTCACCGGAAAATGGTCTGACGAAAGCCACGAAGTGATTCGCGCTGGCGAATTAGATGGAATTCGCGCTGAACTCGAAAGTGTGGGTACAGCCGATATCCGGGCCAATCATTTCAGTGCTTCAGCGCGCGATAATTTGGAAACGCAATGTGGCACTCACGGTGATGTTTGGATGGCCCGCCAAATGAAAATGCACAAAGGTGGACAAACCCAATCTGACTTTGTTTCACTGACCAGCGACCCGAAATACGCCACAACGTTCTTTCAATGCATCCCAAACCGTTTTTCTTATCCGGTGTACAATGCTTATTTTGTGGTTCGAGCGCTTCCTGGAGATTTTCTGTACCCTGCGGCGGAGTACATGAGGCAATTTGGTTTATCCGCATTTGCGAGCGAAGAGACCGTAGACGCAGAGGCCGTGAATGACTGGGAAGCCGAGTGGCTTTTGGGGGGTGGATTTACACAAGGGCACATCGTCTGGGCGCAGCTGATCGAATTTCCGGGTACAACGCCTGTTTCTACAAGTGGTTCAGCATCATCTGGTGGCTTGTCGGTATTGGAATCCATTCGCCTTGCGGGTGAATTGCGGACGAAAAAAGCAGCTCGTAGCGCTCTTCAGGAGCAAGCAAGGACGGTGTCAGTCATAGAACAAATGCTCCTACGAAGAAATATTGCGGAATTAACTACTGAAATCAACGCCATTACAGCTCGCCTAGAGCCTTCGCCGGAACAAGTTAGGCGGCAGCAGCTCACCCGAGAAATTACTGAGTTAGAACGACAACGCGCTGGATTGGAAGCAGATCGAGATGCTGGTCGTGGCGGGATCACGGTTGCAGGAGCCCTTATAAGCATTAGCCATCGATTACAAGCCAAGCGTACTGAGTTACGTTCGATCGCCGCACCTGACACCGCCCCTTCAACCCATGATGCAGCTCTCGAACGAATCGTTCACGGTGGAGCTGGTACCCTCGATGTAGGCACTCAGTACACCAGTGATGACGATGAATGGATGGTGAGCTCGGCCTTATCGGGTGGCTCGCACGGTGCTTACCTCATTGATCGACAAAGCGACCATCACGAATTTGTCTGGAAACCAGCAGCCTCTGCGAGCGGTTCAGCCAGTGATATGATGGGCAATGCAGAAATCGGTGGCTCTAAATTAGCTGCCTGGATATGCGGCGAAATTGTGCCACGGGTCAATTGGTTGACTCTTAACTCTGTGAAGGGTACCTATCAAAAGTTTTCTGCAAGCTGCGGTAGAACTTTCGCAGTTGAAGACTTGAATCCTGCTCAAGCGGCTCAACTGGTGGCCCATTGTATAGGTGACTGGGTCATCAGTAATCACGATAACAACATCAACCAATTTTTGGTCGATACCGAACATAGTGTGATTGGCTTCGATAAAGGTCAAGCCTTCAAGCATTTCAAAGAGGGAGCTGTTCAATCGAGCCAAAGTGTGTTGGAGCCCGATAGTTTCGATGCATCTTGGCATCCTTCCGGTAACTTCAACAAACCAGTGGGCTACTGGCTGACTCAATGTCTAGAAAAAACGGCTCGCGGCGAAAGTGCATATACGGTTCAGTGGGATAGCGCCTTTATCAGCGGTGCTTTGGCCCAGTGCGAAGCACTTACTGCAGTGCAGGTTAGAGAATTCTTAGAACCTTACGCAACGGCTGCCTTTTCAGGACAAGAGGCTGCATTCTATGACGCAGTCGCAAGTCGCGCCAACGGGATGCGAGCCCATGTTAGCTCCTGGCTTTCTCGCTTTGGGTACACAGGCTAATTGAGGGCACTGAAAAAAAGGATGTTTTAGCACCTACGGTGTTGCTTGGTTTTCTTTATGAATGTGTATTCGACGAGTGTGACGGCGAGATGCCCAACCGTCATTTGACCGGTTTCATGACTTACCTTTCTGTTTGTAATTGGTACTTCGTGCAATTATTTCATTTCGGCCAAAACAATACAGGATTTGCCGTTTTCTCGAGTGATTCGTCAGTACTCGTAAATAATCCGTAATTTGAAACAGAGTACAAGTAGCCATTCAAATGTAAAGTCGAATTCATCTCAACCTGCCAGCCATACTTTATACAGTCGATTCCGCGAACATTGCCCCAGCGTTGGCGCAAACAAAGAGAATTTTCTACGATATTAGAGTGGTCAATTTCTCCGAGGACTTCAAAGCCTGTTTCGGTGTCGACTCGATACACTTGTGCACCACTAAAACGAGCAGTGTCTCCTTTTACGCCTCGATTTTGGGCAACCGTAAGAATTCCATCGACAAAAGACAGCGCTGGGTCACTCGGCCATTGCCAATCTTCTCCGGAATGGACGAAGGTATCTATTGTTTGAATCGCATTACTTTTTTTCACCTCAAGAAGTTGTAATTGTAAGCCAGGTTGCTGATTCTGAACGCGCTGTTGATGACCTACCAGAAGGATTTTATTATCGGGAAGGATCTCTACCGCCGAAAGATGCCGCAAAGAAGCTGTCCCAGGCAAATTGGCTAAAATGGGTGATTGAGGCTCGGAGAGGTCCAATAATGAATCAGCCAGTCCCTCGTATTTGTGGGTGATGAATCCAAAGCCTTCTTTCATTATGATTTCATCAGCACGGGGTGTGGCTTTGATGCCAGATAAGGTACCTTGCCGAATCAATTGTCCCTGTCTGTCATTCTTCATCACATTGACCAGCAAAGTCTCTGGTATCCATGTTTCGTAAGTCCCGTTGAATGATGAATAGTAGCTCGCGACTCTTAGATAGCCTTGGTGCTCATTCATCATATTCTTCAGAAACATCCATCCATCCACCTTTCCACCGGCACTGTATATAAATGGGAACTCAGCTTTGAAATCGAATTGATGAACAAGACTAAATTGCTCAACTTTGCCGTCATCCGGGGAACGCAGATGGGTTTGGGCGAGATAGTAACGGTCTTGATGAGCATATAGCCGGTCAATGGAGCCCATAATTCCCATTGCTTTTACATCTTTTTGTTTTGGGTCGTAGTGAACAAGGCTTAATGTATTTGTAAAACCTTCTGGTGGTATGTTTGCTAAAAACATGGACTCACACTCATTGAGGAGTTGGGTCTTCGCGGTCGCATCATCAAATTTTAGATCTATCCAGGTGGAGAACATCGCCTCCAAGTTTACGTTTTTGAGTTGGCTTTCAATTTCTGGTTTTAGTATCTCAGTCGCTTTAGCCCTGAGTTCAGCCACTTTCTTATCGAGTTCAACTTTGTTTAATTCTCTACGTAGGTTTCTATCGAAGATTGGTAAGTCCAAAGATTTTTCAAATTCGTAAGACCAAAAAGGTTTCGTGAACAGATATCTTCGATTAATAGCGAATAAGACTTGTTCATTGACGAGGCGTGCATCTGTCAAATATCCCTGGAAGGTCATTGTTCTTAGGAGTTTTGGTTGGCTTGGGTCAGCAATCGAGAAAATCTGAACTTTTGTTCTACCGAAGTTAGTACTCCTTTCAGATTGTTCGCGATCTAAGTCTTCGAACACGAATATTTCTTTTTGGAAAACCAAGATCCCGTAGGCCCATCCCCTAAGTTCAATACTCGCAACTTTCCTCGCTTGCTCACCGGGATTTAGGTGAACAATATGAACACCACCTTCCTGAGCAACGAAAAGGTACTCACCTTCGACCTGAGTCTTCATAAGTGGCTGAGTGCCCTGAGGTGCTTGCAGGAGTGCCTCGTACTTACTCGGCCCTCGCGGCTTAATCTCTCCTGCGTCCGAACTTGGTCGAAGTCCCGATTGGTGCGTGTGGATGAGGCCTCCGTAATTTCGTGCAAGTGTTATTTCTAGGAGTTCTCGTCCGAGATGTTTTCGTACATCCTCACAACTTTTTGCCTGGCTCAAATAAGCACTGGGCGCGTCAGCAAAGATACTCTGGGTTTCAGCGGAGGAACAAGCGAAGATACACGCACTCAATATAGCCAAGCCTCGATACGAACCATCGGTGCGAGAGCCAAAAGAACTCAAGGAGGGCCGGCTGTTGTATTGCTGAGGCATGTGACCACAAGTTACCTCAATTTTTCCATAAAGTTTATCCGCTATGGAGCCCGTCTAGAATGGCGACGAGCACCTGCGAGACATCGATGTATAGAGTCAAGGTTCACCGATATTGCAATATGAACCCTGGTCAAATTTTACAGAGATTTTATCAGCTTAAATAGAGCTAAGCTCGATGGGCTTGAATCCGGTGCTGGACTTTCACCTAGGTATCGCGTCTTCACCATAAAGTGTCGCCCTCTATGACAAAGCATGTACGCCGGCACCCACGAAGGACAAAAACTCGAAATCAGCCGTAAATATTACGGAAATAGGGTTCGCGTCACTCGAGTGACGCGCGATGATGATTGCGCCCGTCATCGAGCAATTTTGGCAACTTGATTCGAGAGAATATTTTAGCTTTCTCGCATTTTACGCGCCCAAATAAAGGAACGTACGCAGGTCACAGTATAGATGCCGCCCGTGATAAGCAGCATCAACTGAGAGGCAGCAGCTCTAGGTTTTCCGAATAAGCCAGCTTCAGAGCCCATGGCAGCGAAGAACCGGAATCCTCCCAGACAGGCGATGAGTCCGAATACAACAGCAACATGCATCCAGACCTTTCTTTTGGCTGGAAATTTATATGCGAGTAAACCTGAGATAAAAATCGGCGCGCCAAGCATTGCGGGAATCCATGAGGTAATCGATTTACTCCCAACTGAAAAAGCGGCACCCCAGGCGATGAGTAAGAGTCCGTAACCTATGGTCCAAGTTGTCATGGTGAGACCCGCGAACCGAAATTCTGGCACGTCGGGTTGGTTGGTTGTGGGGGCTGAGTCTAGCTCCGAAGCATTCATTTTTCTTTCCTACCTTCAAAGAGGCGGGCGGAGTCTACAACATACAGCTGAAAACGTGAAGCATGGAAATTTAGAAGCCACCGATGCCGTATCCGGCCTTGATTAGAGAAACTTAGACGATGCAGAGATGGCGAGATTTTGCTGCCTGGGGCAGGGCGGTGAAGTCTATGTTCGTTGTTGCGATCAGACACGATGCGGGGGTTGGACTTAAGGTGGTGCAAAGTCCAATGAAGCACAACAAGGGGGTTTGTTTGGTGAGCGGTATAAAAGCAAAGTTGACTCATGAAATTTACGCACTCAGTACGGTTTGGCTCACTCGACACTGTGTTTTGATGAGAAGATCTTGAATATGACGGATTCGTTTGGGGCGCTGGTGAATGTCTCGGTCATCAATAGCAGCCGCCCCGCGTCGCGACAAAGGAGCTCACGAGGTTCTCATTCGTAGGTAAAAAGGTTCGAGCCGGGTACACCGAAAAGCCATGCGCTTTGCTTTTGCTCCTGTTCTTTTCCCGCCAAGGTGTAGGGATTGGTGTATCGCCTCAATTCAGTCACCGATGAGGGATAGGTTAGAATCGAAGAGGTAAAGCTCAGGTGGTCTAATGTTGTGCGTTCGTTCTCCTTGATGATCAACTCAGGCTCAATCATTCACTCTACGCAGAGTATAGAGCCCCAATAAAACCTTTATAGTAAAAACACTTATTAATCCGCAGCCATCCATCATACTTATAAGGGGTGCAATGTTTTGATGTCATTGCCGCAATCTACTTTTAAAAGTGTGCGCTACGTCACAGATAAAAAAAATCGCGAATATACATAAATTCAACACAAAGTACGCAACACACATACATTATGAACGATAACATTTTCACCAAGGCATGGAGTTACACAATGCCTGACAAGAATTTTACAAGCCCAACAGGCCAAGGAGTATAACAATGCCAATCACAAACAATAGCGGAGTAGCTGGAACCGGAATCATGACAAACGTAGACAACCGAATCGATAAACTATCAATCGGTCGTATCGTAGACAAAGCAATCGACAACGGACATGCCGTTGGTGGAACCCTTTTCGGTGCCGTACCTGTCGCAGCAGGCATCGCTGGTGCCGCAGGTTACGCAGCTTACGACGCAGTTGCAGGACAGGGTGGAATCGCCGACACCATTCGCGAGCTTCCGAAGCGATTCGAAGGCAACACATCAACTATGGACAACGTATGGGACGGTTGGGGCGCAGCTGTTGACATCGCAGCAGACGTAATGGTTGCAGGCGCTCTAGGCGTACTTGCTTACCAAGCAGTCGACGGCCTCGGAGACCATATCCGAGCTAAAGCTGACGCAAGCAACTAAGAATTCTGATTGACCGACAAATAGTCAATGTAACGGGGGGGCCATTTCAGCCCCCCTTTTTACGTTAATGACCCAATAGGACATGCTTTAGGCTGTCTGGGCAATTGGTCCACTTATTTTGAGGTTGGATGAATTATGCTTTGGGCTCAAAGGATTGGACGATGGAATCAAATTGAGCTTGGACGGCTTTTTCGTTCTTCCTGCTGTTGAGCGCTGATAACATAATGGTGTGAACGTATTGTTTACTATGAACGATCAGCGCGTGAGTTTTGAGGGGAACATCATCAGGGCCAGTGTAGGTAAAGACGACAATCTTCGCCGGCGAACCATGAACGGAGCTATCGTTTACTTTGGTTACTTTTGCCCCCATTTTTTCCACAATCCGGTTCACACCCACTTGGAGTAGGGTAGCCGAGTCTTGTTGACCATCAACTTGGTTAAAAGAAACCGAGAGAGAGCGTTTAAAAGTATGCGTCTTCGACTTGACCAAAGTCATGCCGGCGCTGAGGGGTTCTTGTCGGTCCTCTACACCGACACCCAAAACCAAAGTCGGCAGGATCGAATCATCTGCGGGTAATTGAAGGCTTGCAGGGCCAAGTTCGATTTTCATGAATATTCCTTTTCCAAGCTGGTTATAAACAGTTTTAGGTCTTGATGGTACCTTCTGGATTTCCCTTGGTACCCAAAAGCATATCCTGAGCAACCTGATAAATGGCTTCTCGAACTATCTCAAAGCGTTCTCCAGCAATATGGACGCCAGTGACACTGTAGACTCCCGAATCACGCTGTAGATAGATGGTTAATTGTTGCAGTTTCCGCTCATTATTGTCTTGATACGTAAACTCAAATTCTTGGCACGGTCGTTCGTTTATGCGCACACTGCCCTGCTTACGCAATTCAAGACCGGTTATCGAGTTTCGTAACACACTCAGGTCAGCCGCCATGACGGTTTCGAGCGCAGTTTCCGCACGAACATCTGTGCGAAGCTGTCCGATAATGTTCGCCGCAAATGGTTCCGTTGCCTCGCTGAGGTCTTCACCTTCAAAATGAATGGCGAAATTAGAAATGCCCCACCCACTGGGAAGTGGAATACGATAAGAGTTAGGACTACTTTTAGACATCGATGTCTATACCTTCTTCAGAGAACCAATAAGGGCATGACCGTCAGCACTCATCGACATCCGATAGTTTTGACCTTCCGCTTTGAGTTCAACCAGGTATTGACTTCCCTCTTTGGAGACCACCTCCGCTCTCTTAATTCTTGGCGGAACGGATTCAGATACGTCGAGATGCCGAGCAAGTGCTTCTTGAGCCATTGCACACACATTTTTCTCTCCTAGATCGAGCTGCAAACTGGAAAGTTCAGGCTCGCCATAGGCGCTCATTTTGACGGATAAATGCCCTCCACCCTTGATGCGAGCATCTAATTGATACACTGGAAGTCCTTCATCATTGTACTTGATTTCAACCTTGGCGCCACGAAGTTGGGGAGCTTTCTTACTCATGTTTGCCTTCACCGTACCCAGCAACGGATAGACATGAGCCCAGGATGTTTCCAAAAGTTCTTGGCCAACCTCTTCCACTCGGTCTGTTGAAATGGGCGACAAGGTCAGAAACTGCTTGTGAAAATGAGCGTAGTGCGTGTCACGGTTGGTGACGAAATCTTTGAGTTTACTCATGTCCGCGGCCTGAAACGGGTCTTTGATGATCGACTTGACCAGTTTATCTAAAGCATCTTGGCCGACCCCTTTTTTCTCTTTGCGAGATAGCTTTTCGCGAGCTGTTTGAACCTTTCGAGCCGACTTAACAAGATCAACATAATTCGCATTCTCTGAGTTGGTATTGGTATTTACGAACTGCTCAATCGTGCCGAGTAATTGCTGCTTTTGACTCAGATATTCCGTCAACATACCGGGCAACTCGGGACGGGTCTTCGAACGAATCACTGCTTCCATGGTTTTTCGTCCGGTTTCTGGGCTTAGGAGACGACTACGCGCCACCCCGTACTCGTTACGAATCCTGTCTAGGTTGTTGCCTGTCGCAATGTGCCTTAGGGACGCCGAAAACGCCGCTAGAGACTTGTACGTAGGCGCGAGCAAATACTCAAATTCTTGCCGTGCCTGGTCCGGCAGTGATTGTTGAGCATGGTTGACCGACCGCAATATGCTCTCAATGAGATTCGATTCATCGACCAAAGCCTTTTTGGTTTCGAATACTGAGTCTCTCATGACGGACTCTGATTTCGAGAACCTTTGCAAAAGCAAAGCCCCCTCGAAATCAACCGGCCGGCCTTTTGCAGAATCTACGCCGGACAATACTCGGTTTTGAGTACCGCGCTTTGCTAAATACGAGCCCGTTAGGCCACCGAGGAGACGAGTGCCGAACATTGTTCCGATTGCTGCCGGTATCCCTGCGGGCGTAAAAGCGAGGGCAGCCCCCAAGGCTGTTGAAGCATATTTGGCGATTTTGGGAAGACTGCGGCCTACTTTTTCGAGCTTTCGTGCCTCCGTTCGAGTGCCCAAATTTTCAACGAGAGATTGAACCGAATTAGCGTCTAGCGTTCCACCATCAGGCAACGTCGCTTGGAATTCTGGCCCCCACAAATCGGTGACTGAGACCAGGCCTTTACGTTGAAAAGGCATGATCGCAATGAGCTCCGCCACACTTGGCTTGTCTCCACAAGCCAGTCGAAGAGCATCTATATCCGCAGGGTGCATCTTTTGCGGGATGCTTTCATCTTTCGCGTCGGGCTGCGAATGAATCTGGTAAAAGGTTTCTAATTGCGCGGTCTTCCGAAGAAGTGCGGGATTGGTAACAGCCAGCATTGCCTTATTGTGCTGCTGAAGTAGCAATTCTACGGAGGCGGTCCAGGCTTCGTCGTTTGCTCTCGCGCCTAATTCATCAACGACCTGCAGTTGAGTTTCGCCAAGGGACCTACCCGTAAGGGCAGCTCGTAATTGACTTCGTGCCGATGAGACTTTGTTGTGAATGTCTGTTCCGCTTTGCGCAGCCTCACGAAGTTCGCTTGCGAAAGTTTCGAAGGCGTCGATGGCTATCTGCTCGGTCGAAGTTCGCTGTTTGGGGTAATTGGCCAACACACTGTCGACTAATCCCGCTTCAGTTCGAGCGCTTCGTTTCAAGTCCTTTTCTTTTGCTGAATACAGCTGATCGTCGTCCGCCCGGTTGAATAGGCGCTGAAGATCATTATCCACCGAAATACCCTCAAGCCTATTATTGCCGAAGCTATCTACGCCCTTCATGGCTTTGCCTTTCAGATGATCACCAACATTATGGCCCAGCGCTACGCCAGTCACCAAGGTGGCGAAAGCGGCGGGTGGACTGATAGCGGTCGTAGCCTCCAAAAGACCAACCACGCCCAGTGGAACAGCGACAGGCAATACGGTCGCGCTCGCGACCGCAAAAGCATTCTTGCGAAATTCCGTGCTGCTGCGACGGATTTCGTAGCTAGACTCGAGCTTTGGCTTTAGTTCACTCTCTACCTGCTCGCGACTCATCAGTGGTTCAAGCAACCTAAGCGCATGAATTTCAGCATCGCTCAGCGTATCACCGGCCAAAGTTAGCAAGGTCCTCAATTCCTTGTCAGGCAAAGAAAATTGACCAAGGTCTGTCGTGTCTTGCTTCCCGTAAGTCGATCGTACGTCGCCAAAAATACGGGCAAAAAGAGGGTCCTCGAGCGCTAGACGGTCTTGAGAAAGATTCCCCAACAATTGCTTCGCTGCTTGGCGTACACGCGGGTCATTCGATTTCGCATAGTTTTCGACCAGACTGATTTGCTGATCGAGCATTTTTGACCGAGCTGAGTTTTCGGATTGTTCTTGAGGAATGGTTTGAGCCGAATCCGCAATATTCGCCAAAATTTTGAGTTGTTCTTCCGCCGGGGCAAGAGCACGGGCTAAGCGTGCTGATTCTTCTTTCCCACTTCGTATAATGGCCATCTGACTTCATTCTCCGTAGTGCTTACGGAAGGCGCTCTCTTCTAGGCCCACCTAGCACACTCTAATGGCTACGATACCTGCTGTTAACCCGCGGCTTTTATCCTGGAATTCAAAGACAGCGCACCGTTAGCCTCAGCAATATCGGTAATTATTGCAGAGTGTTGCCTATAAATCAGTCATGTTTTGTGATTCGTGACCATCATACAAGAATAACCGCGATCACCAGGCCCGCCAGGACGGTGAATAACCCTAAAAGCACCCTGCCAAGGGGAAAGAATCTTGGTATTTCGCGCCGCATTTCCTCTGCGGCGGCATCAATCAGCTCTTGCGGGGGTTGGGCTGAGTTGGGGCCTTCAGGCCAAGTACCAAACGGCCAGCCTTTTTCGTCTCCGAATGGGGTCGGCTCGAACCACCATCCCTTTGGAAACACCCTGTCTTTTGGCCATGACTGCCAAACAGGTCCTTCGCCAATGTCACTACAAATCTTCTGTGTCAGAGCAATCGCATTCTTGGCTCTGGGGGCCCTTCGGATTCCATTTATACTGAGCAATAACACCACGCCACAAACCGTAAGATTGAAGCTCAAAAGAATCGTCTGCAAATCACCTTGAAAACCGATCGTGTCGCTGTGCGCGCGGTAAAAACTACAGACGGCAAACACCCCACAAAGAATAAACGGTCCTGGGTCTTTGGTTCCGGTCGCCACATTGGTCGGGATCCATAAAGCCATATAAAGTCCACACAAGCACGCCAATCCAGATGTCACAACCTGAACCTCAGGCCACGGCATCCAAGCGAACAGCATCACGATAGGCGCAAAGAGAAACATGAAGTGGTCGATCATAGCCATCCTCGGCACACCTAAGACCATTCCCATTGTGGCATTGATATAGAATGCTTCCAAACGCGTTGCGGGGCCATCTTTGCCGAGTCCAGCGGTATATGCGAAAACGGCGTACCCCGGATACGCAATCGGTAAAATAAAGGCGAAAAACGTTTGTATCCCGGTGACCAAGTACCAGGTCCAGTGATCGAACGGTACTTCGTTCGACTCGTCCATGCGATACACAACCCCGTACCAAACCACCGAAGCGATGAGCAGCAGCAGACTCACCAGGACGACTAGACCCTGTTCGTGCCCGGTAGGGCCAGACGAGTTTGCAGACCTGGGGCCCTGCTCATCCTCCGCGTTTGTTTGTTTGTCAGTCATTATCTTGTTCCTTGGTTTATCACCTAATCTTAAACATGTACTCAAGAATCAAGGACAAATGTTTTGGTGAAGGGGACACTCATGGTCGCAGCAGAGGGTTTGATGGTTGAGCAGCACTGCACTTTATTTCTACTGGTAACTTGATCGTGGTCGCACGATTGACGTTGCTAAATGATTCCAAACGATGAGAGGCCGGTGCAAGTATACGGATCAAAAATGAGAACAAGTTGAGCGCTATGTCGGAAAGTAATAGTACCTTTTTTGTACAAATTTCTATGGGGTTTAGAGCCTTCAGCGGGGATGAGAAAACTTGCAAGAGCGTAGGTTGAGCGGAGCGGACGGGAGACGGAATTGATAGATTTACCAGGAGAGGCAATCGCTTTGCCACGGTAATCCATCGACAGAGTCTTGTTTGCATATACGAGAAGCACCGTTTCCGACAGGTCATCCGTATTTGCCCAAATGCAGCCTTTCCTGAAGTCATGCGGTCAGTTTATTTTTTGAGCCAGAATGGGCTTGTTACTCAGGCTTTCTCATTGGCAAAAAAAGATTAATCTGATGGAGACGATTTTTGGCGGTGCTTATCGTATCGATGTGCCCTTTGTCGGACTGCAGTTAGTTCATATAGCTTTATATTACCGTGCTTGGTACTTTACTGTTTATCGGCTTTGATGGATTGTGTAGGCCGATGGAGAAAAAGCATGTTGTTATCGTCGGTGGAGGTTTTGCAGGACTCAATGCTGCAAAAGTTTTGGGTCGTTCCAAGGCCGTTGATGTAACGCTTCTTGACCGACGAAATCATCATTTGTTTCAGCCTCTGCTTTATCAAGTCGCTACCGCAGGTTTGAGTCCTGCCGAAATTGCGGTACCCATACGTGCTTTATTGAGTGTGTTTAAAAACACCAAAGTTATTCAGGGAGAAGTGCAAGACATCGACCTAGAAACTCAAACCGTTAGGGGGAAATTTGGGGAGATTTCCGGCGACTACTTATTGTTAGCGGCCGGTGCGACGCATTCATACTTTGGACGCGAAGAATGGGAGTTACACGCTCCCGGCCTAAAGACATTGGGTCAAGCCACAGAAATGAGGCGACGTATTATGACCGCTTTCGAACAGGCGGAAATAGAGTCCGATTCGAATATACGAAGACAACTGCTCACTTTTGCCGTCATCGGAGGCGGTCCCACCGGCGTTGAATTGGCGGGCGCTTTGGGAGAGATGACACGATACACACTCGCTAAAGATTTTCGTAATATCGATCCTAAATTGACGAGAATTATTTTGGTTGAAGCGGGTCCCAGAATTTTAGCAGCTTTTGATGAGCAACTTGCGAGCCGTGCTACCCGAGATTTAGAACAACTGGGCGTACAAGTTTGGATCAATAGTAGAGTCACCGAGGTGAGTGATTCGGGTCTTCAAGTCGGTGACGAACAAATAGCCGCTTCAACGATCCTTTGGGCTGCGGGGATTAAGGCATCTGAATTGGGCGAAAAATTAGAAACGCCTCTGGATCGTCAAGGAAGAGTCATCGTGTCTTCCGACTTGAGCTTAGATAAATATCCGAATATTTTCGTAGCAGGCGATCAGGCGCACTGTATCGGCGCTAAAGATGAGCCCTTGCCCGGCATTGCCCCTGTCGCGATGCAGCAAGGACGGTATATTGCGCAACAAATACTGGCGGAGATTCAAGGGAAGGTCAGACAAAAATTTACCTATGTTGATAAAGGTCAAATGGCGACCATAGGACGAAGAAGCGCCATTGTTGAAACTGCTGGTCTCAAATTTAGTGGATTTTTCGCGTGGCTCGTTTGGCTCTTTGTCCATATTTTTTACCTCAGTGGTTTTAAGAATCGGGTACTTGTACTGATACAGTGGGGCTACAGTTATTTCTCTTTCGCGAGAGGTGCGCGCTTGATTGTTGATAAAAATTGGCGGTCATTCGGGAGAGACGAGAAAACTCATTGAAGGATTTAAATCTGTCTCCAGTCTATCGCCACGCGGATGGTTTATAAGGCCTGACATGGTCTAGTCATGCTAACGGCCTGCGGAACGACAAGCCGCGCAAACGCTCAGCCTATCCTCAATGGACACTACTTGTTGTACGGACTGTTTTTTCTCCTTGCGCGCTACGGTTCATTGTTTGCAACATCATTGCCCCTTCTCGTCATTATCATGAACATCGAGCGAGCTACTCTGGCGGTGTGTTGATCTCGAAAGGCGGTAGGCTTTCGAAATCTTCTGTCCGCTAATGATCCTGTGCCGTTCGACGACTATTTAGTTTTTCATATCTTGCAAGCTAGTTGAGTCGATATTGAGCGTGAGGTCTTCGATCTCTGTCTTACTTTCGCGTCTACGATTTAGCCATGACCAAAAAACGATTTAGAATAGCACGACACACAATATTCACACAGGTTGTGACTACCACCACTCGTAATGAAACATACTCACGCTCAATACGGTTGCGTACAAAAAATTGCACCGAGGAGTATAAGAAAGCCGATAATCCCTATCACCCAACATTAAAGCGATTCCCACGAACCCTAGCAAGCAAATAAAATAAATCCTAAGGCGAGCGTTAAACTGCATTTAGGCCCATCGGACTCTCCGCAACCCATTTTTCTGACTGTCGTGAGCAGCGCGATATTCCAAAATCCTCGTGAAGCCAGTGAAAATAATGTTTTCAGTGGGACTCCATGTAATAAGATCTCTTGTCACGAAGTCGCTTTGTCATCGAGGAACGTGATAACCAATCACCAACAACCACTCCGGTACGCCTCTTCGCACTACCTAAGCAAATCGCCCTGTCGCAACTAAACTTTCCAAAAGAGACTGATCCTTCGAATAGGGAAAATCGACATGCAAACCTTGGAATTGAAATGAAGCAAAAATATTAGAGCCGTTCAACTTCGGCGAAATATAAACTTTTCGCATCAACGGCGTCTTGTTTTTCCTTTCGATTTTTAGTCGGGTCAGCGGTTGAGTATTGTGGTCACGGATGAAGTTGGTCATCTCCTGAAATCGTTGGAGATGGTCTACGCTCAAGCGTTGACATTGGTCGAAAAGGGGCCAGGGGCGTTGATATTCAGACAGTAAGTGCGGTGGCTCCTTGAGACCAAAGCTTCAGCGTAAGGGTTATTATGGCCGCAAATGATGAAAGCAATAAGTGCAAGCTCGAGTTGACGAAGCTCTTAGCCTGCAACGACTTATCGCTTTTGTCATCTATCTTTTGTACTTGCGGTCCAAGTAGTCAGGACATGCAAACTCCCAGTGCATCTTTTGATATCTAGACCTGCTGAGAATAAATCATTAGCTTGAGGAGACATGATATTCCGTGCACAAAGAAATGATTCATCGTTTCAAGCGACAACTTCTTTTAGATCAGGATTAGGCCGTCGCATAGCAATCTTATGTCTTCTTGGCTTAGCGCCGAGCTGTCAAGACGACTTGGTTTTGTTGAGTTCTGATGACTGTTCTCCAAACGAAATTTGCGAATCTTCATCGCAATTAGATGCTGGTATGCCTCCTTTGGACTCGGGTTCATCGGCTGTAGATGCTGGCTCATTCAATTCGGATGCGAGTACCCCTTTGGCCGATTCGGGGTCGTTCGCAGATGCACAGCCAAGTCCATTGGTGGGCGCTATTGCTTCTTTGGATTGTGTTGGCGCGAGTTTCAGTGAAGCAATTGTTGTAGGCATCGATGCACTTGGTAATTCAGTCGATGTTTCATATACAGGAGGTAATGGTGGCCCTCATAATGGGCAATCCGTAGACTCAACAGGCGTTACCGGTTTGACGGCCACTCTCAACGCTGGGAACTTTGCTAATGGTAATGGGGTACTGAATTACGCGTTATCTGGCGCACCTGTATGCAGCGGTACCGCGCGCTTCGAATTAAGTATTGCCGGACAAACATGTACATTAAAACTTCCTGTAACGAGTACGCCAGCTCCAATCGTTTATTGCTCGGGTTCTCCAACTCCTGTTGTTGAAGTTACGAGTCCGACCGGAAGAATATGGATGGACAGAAATCTCGGAGCAAGCAATGTAGCAACTAGCGTGACTGACAATGGCGCTTATGGTGACTTATATCAATGGGGACGCGCAACGGATGGGCACCAATGTCGAGACTCTCTAACGACGAGTACGCTAACCTGTACCGACCATCCTTTGAGCAGTGATTTGATAGTTGCCGAGAGTCCGCCTGACTGGCGTAGCCCCCCAAATCCAAATTTATGGCAAGGTGTTGACGGTATAAACAATCCATGCCCAGCCGGCTTCCGGATACCAACGCAAGCCGAATTTGATCAAGAACGTCAAAGTTGGGCCACAACGGACGCCGCAGGTGCGTACGGTTCCGTTCTAAAACTAACCATGGGAGGAGGACGAACAGCGGCCGCTGGGGATTTTCAGGCAGTGGATACAAATGGATATTATTGGACCAGTTCCCTTGATTCGACATTGAATCTGCCGCGCTATCTTGGATTTTTTCGTGGGGCTTCTTCTCTAGATCTCAGCCAGCAAGCCTTCGGGCTTTCGGTTCGTTGCATCAAAGATTAAACGAAGCACTTAGACGAACACGATCTAAGGTTTGCCAAACAAGCGGCGTATATTATCTTTATTGGCGAATATTGAAGGTTAACTTAGAAGCGTCACCGGTATAAAATCCTAGATCGAATTCTCAGAGTTCGAGGAATTATCGCTCCCTTTATCTCGCGACCTACCACCCGCCCAAGTTGACCGCCACTAAGGCTTGCACCACGGTGTTGTCCGCTAAGGTATAGGGCTGTCGTTCAAAACGAACGGCGAGTTTGTATCTTGGAAGGACAAAGCCCTCATTAGCAACTCCCGTCCACTCCAGCCCATAGAAGATCAGCTTATAGGTGTTGTTCTCTCCGACTTCGACCACCTTGTACTCGATATGGTCAAAGCGGATAATTGACTCGGTGTTGTTGGCGCGGAAGCAGCCTCTTCCTTGGTTGTCTTCGATAAAGACGCTGCCAATCATTTGGTCGCGTTGCTTTGGCAAAATACCCAGCATCATTCCTAGACAAGTTGGGTGGATGGGACCGTTTTTGGTGTGTAGCGGTGGAATCGCTTGGTCGTTGACAACGAGAGGAACCTTCGAGCCTTTATGCAACCAGACATCGCCTTTTGGGCTGTCTGCTGCAAAAGTTGGTGCCCATGGCAACACAAGCAGTAAGGCACATGCTGCCAAATCTCGAAAAAGCGTACGTTGAATATTTGTTTGAATTCGTTTCATGAAAGTCCCGCTTGAGATTATAGGCTGCCGCCTTCCTTGCACCAATTATCGTGACCGCTGTGCGTGTTGGCCTTGCCGTTATCCAAGAGTTTTTTGCCGTGCGCTAAAAGTGCGTCGAAGCTGTCGGCGATTGTGGTTGGTTCAGCCACTCTTTTTGTTTCGTGTGGAGACACGGGCTGGAAAATACGGGCGCATGGAACATCAATATTTTGCCCGGTTCGTATGCCGGATGGTGAATCGTTCTGATAGGTCATTTTGCACAAAAAAGGGCTTTGTTTGTCGAAGTACAAGCGGAGGTCCGTGTCATAGCCAGGCTCAATGCCCATCGCGGGAATGGACTCATTACGTATCTGTAGAAAAGCGAACCAAACCTCTCCGTCTTTGAGTAGGAATTGCACCGTCTGAACTCCGTATAAGGTTGTTAGTTCATCTGTAATCTCGGCAATTTTTCCGTCCAACCTGCGGTACACAGTCTCGCGACCTCCGTATGGCTCCTCGCCCGTCAGTCCGGGATTGACGCAGTCCGACTTGATGACCTTCTTTTTGAGTTTTGTATTCCCAGCCACTGCCCGATAGCGTTCGCGTATCTCCGCCATACGAGTCTTGGCATCGAAGACTTTCAGCTTTGAACCGCGTCCTCGGTGGCTGACGACCAGGGCCGTCTTGCCTCCGAAGGTACGCTCCGAGAACTGAACAAGTATCGTGCTGCAACTTTTACGCATACTACCACTGACGCCTTCACAAGCCTTGATCTGATAGAGGTGATCAGGAAGCGTTGCTTCAATCGAATAACTTGGTGGGCGCGCTTTCGGGTCTTGCAATGACTCTGGGTAGGGATGCTTTGCGTTCATGCAGCCGAGCTTGCCCTCGACCTCAAGGATGACAGATGCGACAAGTTCGTCCCCATTCAGTTGGGGCTTCAATAACGCGAAGCAACCCGCAGGAATCGCACCCGAAGGGGTGTGAAACTTGCCATCGACGACAGTGATCTTGGGTGAAGAGCCCAAACTGGCTCCTGGCCAGACACAAAAAAGGGTCGCAAAGGTAAAACTCAGAATAGCAAAAACGTGTCGCATGAGCTTATGGGGAGTATAAAGCTATTTCCAGGCCATCACCAGTCACTAAATCGATCTTACGATTTGTGCGAGTGAGTCATAAAATCATTGAAGGGTCCTGAGATATCATTTTTCAATCTCTTTCCACTTCAAATATTTTTTCTGCAATCTTTTTATCTGTATCGTTTTCAAACCTATTATCCTCAATTAATTCGAATAATTTTTGAAAAGCCATGACAGAGGTTTTTGAGGCCCAGACAAACACGTCCAATATCGACGAGAAGATCACACCTTTGCCATAGTGCTGTCCGGTTTTCGGCGCCTCGCAACGAGTGTCGGCACAAAGACGACGGGCAGACTTACTGTGATGACCGTTGCGTTTCGATAAGCTGTAGCATCTGCATTGCCATCGGACTTTTAGTTGCCGCTCGTTTTTGTTCCTTCGGCTCAATGATGCCGTTTCCGCCAATGCCAAAGTTACGCAGTAAGGAGTAGGGCGAGGTGTGTATGCCAAAGGTTTTGTCCTCCTTGATGATCGCATTGTGACCCGCCCAAAGTGCTTTTTTGAGTTCCAAGCCGGTCAGGCTTGATGCTGCCCCCGCGGCTTCTTGAACGACCCCGCGGTATTTTTCTGGCACTTCATCGACTTTGATAACTTTCCCGGTGTCCCAGGAACGTCCGAATTCTGGTTTGCCCACTAAGTCGTTCATGACTTGATGAACATAGGTTGCTATATTATTGTCGTAGATGCCTGCTTTCACTTACTTTTTATCCCGTTTCTTTAGTGAGTTTCGCTTTCACCACCTATGTGTCCTTGGGCTGACACGTGTGACAAAAATGGCACATATTTCTCTGAAGCCTTCAGTAAGCAAGGGTTCAATGTGACTTGGCTAGGATAATTGGGCCTCATGTTGTGTTTATACGATGTGGGCATAATCAATATCTAAAGCGCAAAGAACGATATTCACCCAAGGCAACAAAAGCGGGTAAATTTTTAATCCCATAAAGGTCCGGTTCGAGCGCAACGAAAGCCTAAAGATGGCGTATTGGGAGGTTGAAGCTCAGTCGACGAGGAAAGCGGGATGTACAATTCCGATGTCGGAAAATCAAAAGCATCTTTGAAACTCTTACCCGCCGCAAAATAATCCAGTAAAGCAGGTCCTCCGATGGCGAATTCGGCCACGTTTCCAATCAGATCACACAAATGATTTTGATTGTAACCTGCCGGCAAGCTGCAGCTTTGAATGGTGGCCGGGGCCATTGCGCTTCGGGCACAAGCACTAAGACTTAATGGATCCGTCAACCAGGCGGTGGAACAACTAGGCGCATCCTCACCCCAAGGGAAGGTCTCAATATAGGCAGAAGTACTGCTGTCATAATTACTCATTTCTTGTTCAAATTCTGTGACCAACGGCAAACGACCGGGGCCTGAACCTTGCGAACTTGGCGCCGCCCATTCGCAAAATTCTACCGCCGCGGCGGTGGTCAGACAATTCATAGGATGCTTATCTCGTGCAGGATCGCCAAAATTACACTGAGGATTGTCTGAATAAGCTAGTTGCGCCCCTGAAGCGACATGACAGGCGCCATCATCAACGCATCTTTGATATTCATCGACTGTGACTTCGTTTTGCATCAGATGACCATCACCTGCTGAATTCAAAAGCCACGTCATACCGCCGTATCTACCCATCTGACAGTGAGCTTGACCATAAGGCGGAGGTAGTAGGGTCGTATTATTTTGGAATTTGATTTCGTAGCTGCCGTGAGGCGCATCTGGCCTTTGCGAAAAGATTTGGCGGCAAGACCGAGCGGGGTTAGTAGAATAGATTCTCCCTTTAGGTACCTTCATACAACGGATACCCTGTTCGGGTTCTCTATCGTCGGTGAGCAAAGTTAAGCTTGATTGTGTAGATAGAAAATCACTTGGGGCGAAAGAGGTGTAGGCACCTCCGATCGTTCCATAAGAAGCCGTCGCAGCATCGTGAAACCATTCACTTACATTCCCGCCCATGTTGCATAAACCGCTATGACTTAAGGGCCTAGAGCCTGAGCAAACCTCACCTGGATGGCTATCCGCAGGATCATTCACACATCCAGGAAACGTCCCCCCGTTAGGGTCAGACATGATCGCGTAGTCGCAAGAAGGTGCTTGGTTTCCCCATGGATAAGTCTGCGTAGCGGACCCGTGGGACGCCCTTGCTTCAAGGCGCCATTCCTCTTGGAAAAGAACGTCAGCACCGTCATCCTGACGCTTACAAAAATTGTATGCCTCATCGGAATTCACACAATTCATTGCTAAACGGTCTGCTGGAGGTGAACCGGAGGATGAAATCCGACCAAAATTACAGTCGGCTAACTCGGTATAGGTGCGGTATTGCATGGGTTGCGAACACACGAAGTTAGAGTCATTAGGGTCACAAGTATTGACCCAGTTTTGAAACTGACCAACCGTGATTTCGTTTCTAGAGAAAAACACCTGGGCAGGCTCACTCCACACCCACTGTACACAAAGTTCGGATCCCGAATCGTCGCAAATTTCAGTCGGGCTAAGTGCTCGGTTCCAAACCTTGAAATTGTCCATCGCCCCGCGAAAAGGGTCTGTACTCCCCCAACCGGCACCTACTAAAAGAAAAGTCCTTCCGTTCCTACGTCCCATCTCAGAAGTAGTACTGGTCGCAATATATTGGTTTTCAAAACCTAAAATACCGCCTCGAAAATCCTCTTCGATAATTTTAAATCCATCCATCCAAGCGCTGATGGTGTAGCCGTCGTAGCGTGCACAAAGATGTGTCCACCGGTCTTCTAGTGCAGCGCTTGAAGAGGATGGAAAAAAGCCGGTGCGCGCGGTCCCGTGAGTCGAGTCGAGACTCCTCCTAACATAACTGCGCGTTTGACCTAGTGCAAAGCCGACTGGACTCGTCTGAAGCGAAAAGTAAGGCTGAATCAAAGTAGAGGAGGATTGACTACCGGTCAGACCAAACTCAAAGCCCCTCAAATCAGTCATTTTTGGAGGGGACACCGTGGAGCTATACACACTAATTAAACCTTCCACGTCGCTCGTACTGAGGTCATAAGTTTCAGGGACACTCACCCAACCGCAAACGGTGACTTCGCTCAAATCATCGAAGGGGGATTGCGTCGAGACTAATTTGTGCGGACAGGCATTCATATCTTTTGCGCTATCTATTTGGCCGCCCACAATATGCCGTTCCGAAAATGTCGAAGCGTTCCCAGAACTAGCACACGGTTCCGTATTCAGCGTCTGGCTGCGAATAAATTCTTTGACTTGGCTGTCAGACTCAAATTCCGAATCAAAAGGAAAGAAGGCGATCAAGGAGCGATCAGCAATGTCGTTTCTGGGCCCATAATTGATCAGATGAGTATATTTGTAACTAGAGGCCCTACCGCCTACGATGGGCGAACTGCCAGCCACAGAGTTCGTACTTGTGAAGGTCGCATAACATTTATAGGAGCCAGGAGGCTGTCCCAAGGTATCTAAGGTACTACTGAAAGTTTGAGGCGTCGCTGCGCTGGTCGAAGTCGTGGAGTCAGTTTGAATCCTCTCGTTAAGAAATTGACCGTAATGAGTCCAACTAATCTGGCCTTCTACGATTTGACCAATATCAGGGTCTTGATATTCCACTTCACAATTCACCTGAGAGCTTTGCCCAGGTCCGGTGGATGTAAAAACATAGGTCGGGGCCTGAATCGACCGAATAGTTACTGGGTTATCAAGCAAACGAATACGATTAGAGACGAGTCGAGAGCCATAGGTCGACTCAGAATCGACCGGCCGTGCTTCACACCAAATCTCTGCGCCGGAGAAGACATTAGATCGAATTCTGGGGTCACTTCCCGTGATGGTAATCGTCTCGCTTACGGTCTGATTTTCGATTACCGCAGTAACGGCTTGTCCGTCTGGTCGAGCAATGTGCCATTCATACTCAATTTGTGGAGTATCATTGACATCAGGATCGACGAGAATCGCGTCAACCAGCTGACAGGTAAACGTCGTTTCCTGATTTAGTGCCGAGTCATCACCCTGGAGAGATAGGCTTGGCGTAAATGTTGAAGTGGAAGATGCAAAAGAAGGCGCCGAGTTTACAATCGTAACGGTTATCGTTCGTGATTGACCATCTATTTCTCCATCATTAGGCGTAACCGTCACCGAAACCGGATCATTTTTTACAAAGCCCTGACACCTAGAGAAGCCCGGCGACGCAAAGTTTGGTCCATTGGCAAGGGAGGACGTATTCGTAATACAGCTCGATGGAGCGCTACCATCATTCAGCCATTCATAGCGAAAGGTGACCGGATCTTGATCGTTGTCAGAGGAAACCGCATTCACTACTAAGAGATCTGTAACCCTCGGAGACGAAGGCTGAAGGTCTAAAATCGGGACCGAAGGCGGCGTGTTCAAATAAATCGCCGTCGCAGTGCGAACTGCACCCAAACCACCTTGGTCGTCGTCAGGCGTGACCCGCACTACGAGTTGGCCACCTTTTCTAAATTCAAGAGTAGTCCACTCAGGGTTCATTTCATCGGTTGCAATTCTTGGCTCCAAGAACGTCACCACCGTTGAGGTCGCAGAGGCAGGAGGCATATAAACCCATTCGTAACGATAACTCGGGGGATCACCGTCGGCATCAAACCAGCCCGTAACCGATGCCGTGACAGAATCAGTCGCCTGTGGGCTCGCAGGTGACAATGTCACAGCAGTGATAGAAGGTGGTGTGTTACCAATGGTCAGCTCAGTTTGTGTTTCTTCGCCGATACCGCCAAATTGATCTGAAGGGGTCACTTTCACACGAACAGAGTCCCCCCGACTAAATAGACTCGAATCAAGCGTATCCATGGGGCTTGCAATGCCCCGCCGCTGAATCGGGGTCTCCATATTGATTTGCCAAACATAGTCATAGGTAAATTCATGACCATCTACATCTGAGGCCGTCACCGTGGCCGTCAGGTCGGTCGTGGTGTTGGGCGACGAAGGAGTGAGAACAACCTGCGATACTTGAGGGGGCGTATTTCGATACGTTAATTCATTGAAGGACACTAAATTGGCGAGAACCGTGTCGCTTTGCTCTAAACTCGGCGTAAAGCGAAGGGTGCACCGAACCTCAGCGTTGATGGGAATCCGTTGATTAATTTGACGGCTATCAAGTTCAATCTCAACGGAGTGAGACGGTAGCTCGATGAAGCTGTAGGTTTCATTTCGAAAGGCGAGATGAGTATAGGTGTCGGAGCCGGGAGCACGGTATTCAAAATGAGCTACCACGTAAATACTGTCGTTATCGCTATCGGAAACGAACGGGAGTGTGCAGGAAAAAGTAGAATTCACAGACGCACTATCATTGTCGAATTCGTCGGCGAAAATAGTGACTGGTGCCGTGATTTCTGGCGGCTTATCTGCAATCGTGATCGATTGACGCGAGAGCTGCTCCACGTCATTCGCGATCGACTTGACTTCACAGGCCCACGTCTCCCTTTTTTGCTTCGTAAAGGTATCATCCGGAAATAAAATCATGCTGCCCGGAAGCACATTTTTGGTGAATTCGGGGTCGTCGTAAGGCTCGGGACCTACCCATCTCGCGTGATAAGTCACGGGCGCTTCGTTCAAAGCAGTGACTCCGCTGAAACTGCAGCTAATCTCTTTGCTGTCGTGATAGGCCACCGTGGGCGTAATGGTGATTTCGACTCCAGGGGTCGGTGGGGTTGCAGATTGAGGAAAGCTAAAGCTTGGATCACCGGAGTCAGACTCGTAATCACTCAATTGAGAAGAATCGACAAGAGGTGATTCACAGCCCTCTTGGCCGCAGGTCTGCTTGGGTTCCTCATTCGCGCAAATCTCGCTTTCACCCACACACCGGTGGGCTAAAAAGATGGGAAGAAGCTTTCTTTTGCCTTCGACATATTGAGTCCGAACCGAACGTTCGAATAAATCTTTTCCATTTCTTCTGGCCTTAATATACAGACCAAAATCCCCCTTGAGGCTGTCCGCATTTTGGGGTTGAACCTCAAAAGACAAAGGTAAGGTATAAGCTTCACGGTTTTCGGTTTCGGCCCGGAGTTTGAACTCGATTACACGCGATTGCTCACCTTTCGTGTTGACCCCGTTGATGTGAATTTCGTCCAGGTCGTTTGGAATATCCATGTCGGTATCAACCAAAACGATTAAACTGGTTACGGGTTTGTCGGTGCAGGCCGCGGTCAAACACAAGCTCACAGCGATAAAACCATATGACGAGTAATGAAATAAACGATTCAGCATTAGTTTTACGATAGAGAGAGTATGTTAGGTTGGTCGCGAAGCCAAGCCAGACAGACGTACGAGAATCGGCCTGATTTGACATTTCGGTGCCTAGATTGGACTAAGTTTTAGCCTGGGTTTGAGAACATCAAGAAATCAGACTAGACTACAGGAACTTAGCGTGAATGCCTCTTTCGAAAACCAAGCGTTCGCTCGGATGAAACTCGGTAAGAAAGTACTTTGGTACGGCCTGAGCCTGTGGATCGCAGTTATCCTAATCAGCGCGTTCAGTGTGACGACCTATGCGCAAGAGATAACGGCCAAAAAACCCAGCAAAGCAGACCAAGCCGCGGCCAAAAAAGCCTACATCGAAGCCAGGAAACTTTATAATGCGGAAGAGTTTGGACTAGCTTTACCCCTGTTCGAGAAAGCTTATACACTTTCAGGGAGAAAGCCCGTCAGCATCTTGGCCCTGGCCCAGTGCGAAAGAGCACTCAAATTGTACGACCGAGCCCACGCTCGATTACTGGAGTATAGAGCCACCCAAACCGAGGCGAAGCAAATCAAACGTACTGACGAGACCTTAAAGATCTTGGTTCAACTCATGGCCAAGGCCAAAGAAGAAGCCAAGCAGGAAAAGAAAAGAAAAGCCGAGGAGCAAGAGGCGATTGAAATCGCTTTGGTTAAAAAATTACAAGCGGAAGCAAACCTCCGACCACCGCCTTCGCCTCCGGTGGTTAGTGCGGCACCCGTCAAAAAAGCGAAGAGCGATAGTCTCTTTTCTAGTCCTTGGTTTTGGATTGGAATAGCTGTAGTCGCCGCCGCGGGAACGGGCGTCGGTATTATGGTCGACCAAACTTCTGGACCAAATGCAAACTATTCCAATACCGGCGTTAGCCTAGAGCTCTAAAGTCATAAAACGAACACACGTCGAAAAGGTTTTTCTCTCGGCTGACCTAGAACTCTAAAAAAGAATTGGCCTAAACAGTTCTGAATGCCTGAACTCACCCAAGTATGTTTCATTTGGTGGCTATAATAGTACTTATTCTAACGAATACGTGCCGTGAACTGCGAGAAGGGAAGGGCCTGAAAACGGAATGTGGGCCTGTGTTTAGACGAACAATGAAGTGGCTTTAAACGGTCTTTTTTGTTTATAGCCCTATCATACGCATATCTGTACGTTCAGGACGTGGGTAATTAGTCTATCTTTTAGCGGAGCGACTATCTTGTTGGACAAACAGATTTGTATTTTGGTCAAATTCCTCTGGTAAAGACTCCGCCGTATCAAGACAAATTCGTACGCAAAGGCAATAATCCAGAAAATGACGGGGTTTAGAGAACGAGGACCTCGCGAGTCAATAAAGCGGCCGAAAGCCTGATGACGTGGTATGATAATCTTTGGAATAAGAAAGCGATTTAATCGACATGGAGCTGTTTAAAAAGGAACTGGCAACAATCGAGGCCCAGATCAGAAGAATAAACGAAAATATTGAATTCATTCGACCGCCAAGGCCGAGGTTTCGTATTTTTTCGAGCCGTCGATCGAGGGCCAATTGTCAGTTTACTCAGAAAAACGCGTCCGATGTACTCAATCATGCCGCCGCTTTTATTGGCTACTTTGATGGCATATCAGCGCGTGGCGCTTTTCAGATACGGACCAGTACAAGGTCATCGAACAAAGCGTCACGGACCCTTCATGATGTCCTGGATTATGTCCAATGGGTCTTGTCAGAAATCCTAACGGTGGTGACGGACTACTTGGCTCGCGAACCGCTTACTTTATGTCCGGGCGGGGCCACAAAGCCCGGTCCGATGCGCACGGCACAATTTTGTGTCGCACACTTAGCCCGTCTAGATAGAATGGTTGGCGCAATGATCTATCAGGCGGCCTCCAATGATGAGGAGAGAGCCCGGGTCCGCCAACGGTACGATAATTAGGTCAGACTGATATCAGTGCCTGCTTAGGTGCCACGTGAGCCTCCTCAGCAACAGCTTCATTTGCCGAAACACTCAGAGGTTCAAACTTATACGATATGGGCCGCACAGCAATGGCTTCACGTTGTTGATGCTTGCTACGGTGTCATTGAGCGCTCGTTGTTCCTCCTGAACCCGTATTTCGATGGAGCGACCGATGTCTTTGATGAGGGCGTCCGACATCATAAGGCTGACCAAGAGATTAGCTCTCGAAGGCCTCATCCGTAAACGCGAGCGCTTCATCGATTATGGCGAAGCCTTCGCGGAGCTGTTTTTCGGTGATAACGAGCGGGGGGTTACACATGAAGCTGCTCCAACGCACGAATGTAAACAGACCGTTATCTCGCAATGCCTTACCGAACTTTGCCATCGCGGGATGACTGCCGTTGTAGGGCACAAGCGGGTCGCCCGCAGCATTTTTTTGCACGTCCATCATTCCGAATAGGCCGATGCAGCGGCCCGTCTTAACTGACGGGTGCTTTTCGGTCAGGCGGTCCATCTCCTCGCGCATGACAGATTGCATAGAAGCGGCTTTGTCAACGAGACCTTCATCGATGATCACTCGGATGACCGCCTCGGCGGTCGCGAGCGCGAACGCGTGCGAGTTGTAGGTGAGACCGCCCCAAAACGTATTGTCTCGAAAGTGCTCAGCGATGCGGTCACTGACCGCCATCGCTCCGAGGGGTACGTAAGAGCAGGTCAATCCCTTGGCCATTGTAAGAATGTCCGGAACAATCGGGCCGTGCTCACATGCGAACATTTTTCCCGTGCGCCCAAAACCGGCCATCACCTCGTCGGCGATCAGCAGGATATCGTGCTTATCGAGCAAAGCTCGGAGTCCCGTGAGATAGCCCTTGGGTGGTGGCAAAATTCCGTTGGTACCGGTGACGGGCTCGATAATCATCGCAGCGATGTTGTTCGCACCCTCGTACATGATCACCTCTTCGAGGTAACGCAAATTATTGGCGGTACGCGCTTCTTCTGTTTCGCCAAAACTGTAGTCGTAGGGCTGGGGATCCATCACGCGAACGATACCCGGCGTGCCCGGCTCGTTAGCCCAGCGGCGTGGGTCGCCGGTGAGTTGCATGCACAGGTTTGTTCCACCGTGATAACTGCGGTAGCGACTCAAGATTTTGTGTTTGCCCGTAAGTAATCGGGCGGCACGGATTGCGTTTTCGTTGGCTTCGGCTCCCCCGAGCGTAAAGAAGAGCGTATTAAGGTCCCCAGGGAGAATGCTTGCAAGTAGGCTTGCGGTACGCGCACGCGCTTCAGTGGCGGTACCTGGAAACACATAGAGCAGGCTATCGAGAGCCTTCTTCATCGCTTCAATAACCTTTTCATGACTGTGGCCGATATGTACGCTCATGAGCTGGCTGTTGAAATCGAGGTAGCGCTTTCCGTCCGGTGTATACATGTAGACACCGCTGGCCCGCTCGATAGGCAGAGGCGAAACATTGTCGCCCGCGGCCCAAGTGTACATCGTATGCTTCTTACATAGCTCGATCATTTCGTTCGCATTCATTACCTTCAAATAACAGCCGATGCGGCCTGTTGCAACGTAGACTCAGCCAGTACGGCGTTTCTCGGTGACGAACCCTTCATTAGTAGACCCTGCCGAGAACCCCCTGAGTCTGAATGCGGTCGCGTTTTCACGCAAACACCTTGAGTTCAAGAATCTAGCCAGAAATATGAGTGCAACCGATAGTTGTTACTCCGAAAGCCCGTAATGCCTCAAAATATAGCCTGCCATCGAGCTTGTCTATCAGACCCACATATTACGAGTGTCAACTCTCCCTTCAGGAGAATGTATTAAGCCTGCTTACTCTCAGATACAATCACAGGTCGAACCATCGGCTGCAAAATCTACATCACATAAGCACACTCAGCTAAATTAATCGGCGGAGCAGCTATCGTTTTGTTTCTAGCTCATCTCGCACGTTTGAATCATGCGCATGCGCACCGACCCATGTTTTTTATGACGTTATTGACTGGTGCGTAGTTCGCTAAATCAAGACAGCCGTTGAGCGATTCACCAGACCTTTGATAAACTTGCAACGTTTCTGCCAAAGCGTGAATCTCATTCACTGCTTGAGTTCGATGATAAGATAAAATCGTTAGCGAAAGTGTGCGAAGCAAGAGACATTCTGGATAACGAAAAACGCTCTCCTAAACCGCGTTTGAATCTATTTGACTGACCCGAAGTTTATCGTTGCGGAAAAATCTGTCAGAACAGTTGTTTTATGACGGGCTTATGGTTTTTGGGCTCTAGTTATTCCTTGAGAACCCTCTTATAGTATTGGACCTGTACTACGCCGTATTTCGGGTTCGACGGAATTGATTATTATGGATGCTGCATTATCTTCGATTGAGAATATTCATCCGAAAACCAGAATGCAGGAGCTTCGTACAAAGACGAAGGTACGTATGAGCGTTTATGCTTTGTACGTATTCAGCGTACCGTATTTGATTGAATACATCATTGTACTGGCATTTATCTTTGAATCTGCCTTTACGCCTATTCTTGGGTTTTCCTTATTCTTTCAATTGCTGGCTATGAATACGGTCGTGTTCAGATCGTCAAAGTCCAAAAAAATATCGAATGCAATCCGTTGTAGTCTCTTCGGCTGCGTTATCGGTTTAGGTCATGTCTTTGTCGCGACTCAGATCTCTATTCCGTTTTTGCCAACACTTATGCACTGCTTTCTTGCCTTGCTTACTGTTCAAGTATCCGACTATTGCTTCCACCGTTTTTTGTGGCACGCTCATTGGACTAAAAAGTTAAACAAAATAGAGCGAATTCTATGGAATCCATTACGAGTTCACACGATTCATCATTTTAACGGACATCATCGGCACTACCAAAACAAAGAACAGAAAGAACGTATGCTCCGGCAGGAACATGTCCATCACAGTGCAAAAGACAAAGTTGAGCATCAATATAAAGACGATGTTACGGCAATGTATGCGCTTCGGTGTTCCGATCACGGAGTAACGATGTACGGGTTCGAATGTGTCGGGAGCTTCACAATTGGTTATTTTTGTTTGCCTACGGGGACCAGTATCATCATACAGTTTCTTTTATTATCTTCCGGCGAATTGCTTCTTCCTTTGGGGGTGATGATTCAGATGGCGGTTGTTTCCATTCCTGTATTCTTGAATATGAATCATGCGTTTTATCATTCTACCCCTGAAGCTAGATACCGAGCGAGTCAGGGGACGATGCTCAAGAAGTTTTGGAACTCAAGGGAAATGAATCGCTTAGCGAAAGACCATGACCTACACCATCGAAAAGGCGAAAGATACGGAGTTGTTCCGTACTATCGATATATTGTGTCCGTAGTATTTGGCGAGTACTGAATTTCAGACCGGTTTGAATCCAATGTCTAATAAAAATGACTTCGAGTCAGACGCCAAAAGCACTTTGGCTTCAGGTTGGATGGACTGGGTGGATTCATGCGTTTGTGCCTTGGTTGTTCTCGCGCCAAGTGGGCTCATACTTACTGTTTGTCGCACGAGCAGAGTGATTAGATGGTAGATGTTGGCGTTGTTTTTGATGCCGATTGGACTGCTGCTCAGTGAGACAGTTATGTCCGCATTATGACAGCGAGATCACGGTTTTAGTCATGCGGAGCTGTTTTGCTCGCCATTTGATATGGCACAATTTGTGCTTTATCTCTCGGTCATGATCATCTTTATGAGAGATGCGGAGATCTTTAGGGGATGGATGAGAAGTTGCTGTCACTGCCTTCGTAGCGGATTGTATATGTTCCCAAAAGAAAAAAGACTTCAGCTGTGCGGACTTGTATTGGGCTTCATATCAACCCTTACGGCGTGTTCGGGGGACATCGAAATGATTGCCTCAGCACCTGATTCCGGAATGATGCAAGCCATGGCTCCGCCGGGCAGCGGACCGGCGGTAATTGCTTGTCCGGCCACTGAGTTTGAATTGTATCAATTACCGGATGGCACTCAGACGCTCCGGCTACCTTGCGCGCCCGCGCAACAAATGTGTGAGTTTGGTGAGGAGTGTTGTGAGGGAACTTGTTATCCGACTCGGGCATGTTATTGCAGAGACTCGGATAATACTTGGGTGTGCTATTACACCGATGCTTGTCTCTTTCGCGATGCAGGCTCAGGCATAGATGCTGGGACAAGCACGGCTCAAGATGGTGGTACTTGACGGACTTTGTTTCAAAATTCCGCAGGCCCTGAGTGCGCGAGCACGAATGATAAATCACATCCGCAATTACGTCTTGTTCCGGGCGCGAAGGCACACGGGCGGTCAAAAAATACTTGTCGCTTTAACCTGCTGGGTGGGCCCCCAAGTGAGGATGGTAAACGGCACAAAAGCTGCAAAATGAGCGACACCTAATTGGGTGAGTCCGGCGATACCGACCATGGCCCCGATAATCACCATCCAAATGCTGTCAGTGGTTTTTAGATTAGCGATGCGAACTATTTTAGGTTTTGATCCATAGGTTCATAATTTTCTGCATCCTAAATTGTGTGATCAACTTCGTGGGCAGCGATGCTTGCTGTGGCGATTGAACGACCATGGAATTCGTCTGAACTCTGCCGCACTATTTTGGTACGAAGTTCATAATGGTCGCTGACGTTTATAGCGGGTGTTGGAACGCAATGACTTTCATTGCGGGTAGAAGATGAATGAAATAGATTCAAACAGTCCTTGGCGTCACGTACTGCAGCATCCTTAATGAACTATAGGGTAATTCATGTATGTGCCTAATCCCTATTGAAACAGAGCGGTCCGTTAGCCTTGATTGTGTTATTAGGCTCCTAAGCTGGAAGTAACCGGGTCAGGCCGTTTCGTAATAAGCGCGAGCCGCTTGGACAGCTTTGCCCGACTCAAGCGTGGAGTCGACATCACTTAAGACTGCGTCTAGCGCCCCAAGGCACTTCAGAACATTTGTTTTGTTTGCAGCGTGTCCCATAAGCCCGATTCTCCAAACCTTCCCGGCGGCGGCGCCGAGTCCGCCGCCTATTTCTAGATTGTATTCGTTCAATAAGGTTGAACGAACATGGAGATCGTCGACGCCTGGGGGAATCATAACCGTATTCAGCTGCGGCAAGCGATGCGCAGGAGCTACTTGAAATGACATGCCCATCGCTTCAATCCCTCGCTGGAGGGCTTGGTGGTGGAGTTTGTGGCGTGCCCACGCTTGTTCGACGCCTTCTTCGTGCAGGATAATAAGGGCTTCGTGTAAACCGTAAAGTGCATTGATGGGTGCGGTATGATGGTAGCTTCTTTTCTTGTTTTCTCCCCAATAACCCATGACTAAATTGAGGTCGAGGAACCAGCTCTGCACGGGACGGGTTCGTTGCTTCACTCGTTCTAGGGCCCGCGCACTAAATGTAACGGGGGAAAGTCCTGGAGTACACGACAGGCATTTTTGGGAACCACTGTAGACGGCATCTAATTCCCAATCATCGACTCGAAGCTCAGAGCCCCCTAGCGAGGTGACGGTATCGACGATGACGACGCAATTATGTTTATGGGCTATCTGCGCGAGGGTTTTGGCATCGGAGACGGCGCCTGTTGAGGTTTCAGCATGAACAAATGCGACAATCGAAGCATTGGGGTTGGCTTTTAGGGTATCTTCAAGCTTGTTGGGGGAGCACGGGAGGCCCCAGTCATCGTCTACCATGATCGGTTTGGCCGACGCTCGAAGAACATTTTGTTCCATTCTACTGCCGAAAACGCCATTTCTGAGAATGACGACTTCATCTCCGGGTTGGATGAGGTTCACAAAACAGGTTTCCATACCTGCGGAACCAGGGGCTGATACGGGCATCGTGAGTGAATTCTTTGTTAAGAATGTTTGTTGAAGTAAGGACTTGAGTTCCTCCATCATCCTAATGAATGCGGGGTCTAAGTGGCCGATGGTGGGCCGAGCCATTGCTTGTAGTACGCGCGGATCGACATCCGATGGGCCGGGTCCCATAAGCGTTCGGAGAGGTGGGTGAAACGATTTTACGGACATTCTGTTCTCCAATAATTCATCATGGCGATTGGTGGGGATTCTTATAGAGGACGATATCGACTACGCCAATAGGGGAGAGCCAAAGATTATGCGGAACGAAAGCTGACGAAGCGTCTAAAATAACGCGTTTAAACGCAGTAGGGGAGAGGTCTTACTTAGTCACCACTCTTTTCGCTAGGTCTGTCTTAGTCGTGTCTTTTTCACGTTTACGGCAAGTTAGACGTGGCAGAAACAAAGTAACGCAAGAAAGGACGAGTCGAATAGCTACAATGCTGAGAAAAGAGTACACGCGTTCTCAAGGAATATCCCTCTGACGAAGACGTTTATTGGGAGTATTGAGAGAACTGTCCTAAAAATTTTTGTGCTGAACCAACGATTTTCCAGCCCAGTTCAGGCACTCTTTTTCCTGCCAAGCAGGCGACTCGGTTTCTTGCATCGTGATGTCCGCAGCTGGAATCTACACTTGCAGCCTCGCTTGGATATTGTGATAAGGCCACAAGTTAGATTTCTTTCAGATTGTAAGGATTATTTAATGTGACAAAGTTGAACAGGAGAACGCATGTCCTTAGGCATCGGATTCGCACTCGCCATCATCTGCAGCGTCGTTTGGGTCACTGCCGATGCGCTACGCAAGCGTATTACAGCCCATTTTGATGCGCTTGAGCTCGCTGTTTGCCTGCACTGGATTCAATTGCCACTGCTTGCCTTGCTGCTCGGTGTGCCATTTGTGTGGCCACAAAGTGAATGGGGTCAATCCTTCGTGTGGGAACTTCAGCCAGGGTACTGGCTCCCCGCGATGCCGACTATCGTCTGCAATGCGCTGGCGAATGTGCTGTTTTTGCGGGCGTTGCAACTCTCAGATTTGAGTTTGTCTGTTCCTTATCTATCGCTGACCCCCGTAATGGCAATGTTTTCGGGGTGGTTGGTTGTCGGGGAAGTACCTACTTTCATAGGCATGGTTGGCGTCTGCACCATTGGTTTGGGGGCGCTGGTGTTAAACCCTGGTAAGCGGGAGGGTGGTCGCTTTCGACCCATACAAACGTTGCTAAACGAAAAAGGCAGTCTAGCGATGCTTGGTGTGGGCGCTCTGTGGAGTATCTCGGTGGCCTTTGATAAAGCGGCCGTGAACCTAAGTAACCCACTGACTCACGCAGCTGTGTTGGCACTCACGGGCGGCTTCATTTTAGAGATGATGCGCAGACGCAAACCTAGCCATGAGTTTATGGCGAGATTCCTTCGTGCCTGGTTACTAGTGATCGTGACGACCTCCGTAATTACGGCCGCTCTGTTTGTCCAATTGGCGGCGTATGAGTTTATTGAGGTCGCCTATGTCGAGGCGATGAAACGTTCCATAGGTCTCGTAGGCTCGGTTCTGATTGGCTGGTTAATCTTTAAAGAGTCTGATGTCGCGCAGCGCTTATTCGGCGTTTGCGTAATGGCCATTGGTGTCTGCCTCATCCTTTTCGCCACAAATTAGTCTTTGATAACGGCTCCTCTATAATTCCTCCTTCTTTATCAACAAGAAATCTGGATATATTTCGTAAAGCCCCTAAAGATAATTCTGAAGCATTCGTCTCTATCCTTCAATCAATCCGTTTTGTTTCAAACAAAATACCCTTCGAGTTCCACCACCATGTACGCTTGAGAGCCATCTACACAATAATGTGTCAGCTCAGTTGGTTGAACGTGAAAGCAAATTTACATTTTGAGGGGCATATTGAATACGAAATATACTCTCTCTGCTTTGCTGGAGTTACTCCTCTTACGCCACCTTTAGGTTCATAAGTATCCCCCTCCCGACGAGGAGTGAGATGGATATGGTAATGAAAGATTGTTTGTTCTCTCGGTGTACAGCTTTTGGGACCCTCTCCAAAAATATGCGCGTCGGGTATCCATCGCAACCGCGAACTTCACCTTGCTTTGGTTAGGCTTAGGATTCTCCACCTAATGAAATATTGGCTTTGATAGCAACGAAGCTCTGAGCTGCACGCTAATAACTGACCACAAGCTGATAATCGTTACCGACAAGACTGCCTCTTTCTTGGAACATAAAGGCTCGCAAACGATAATTACCGGGCGTGGATGTGGTGTAAGTAATGGATTCATTATCATTCGAGGAGTTTGAGAATAGCAGTTGGGTGCCGGAAGAATCCCAAAGTTCCAGATCTAGGTCGCCCTCTGCATGACTGAAGCTGATCGTTGCAGTAATCGTAGCTCCGGCATTGAGTGAGAACTCATAATAGTCTTCATCCCCCAGACACGAACGTAAAAGAGTATAAGTTCCCGCAGTCAGTAATGTAGCGACCGAGTCACTATCATTATCTTCGAATCGATCATCAGTACAGTTGATACTTTGTACGCCGCCGTCGATAAACTCGACGCCACCATCAATAATTTCAAGACCACCATCGATGGGACTCACGCCACCGTCGATAATTTCAACGCCGCCGTCGATGGGAGTCACACCGCCATCAATAATATCCACGCCACCGTCGATAATTTCCACCCCACCATCTATGGGAACCACCCCACCATCAATGAGTTCGACGCCACCATCGACCGGAGTGACGCCACCATCTATGAGAATCACCCCACCGTCAATGTACAGAGCTCCGCCATCGATATACAAGAACCCGCCGATAATGTATCCAACGCCGCCATCGACAAATGCTTGGCCGCCGTCGGTCACTTGGACACCACCATCAATGACATTTAGACCGGCATCGATATATACTGCGCCGCCATCAATGGGCGACACACCTCCATCAATCGACGCAACCCCACCATCAATAACGGTGACTCCACCATCAATGGGAGTCACTCCGCCGTCCACGTACAAGATGCCTCCATCGAGCGTTGAATTGCGGTAAAAATAGATGTTATCAACGAAGGCCGAACTCGACGATGGTGAGGCCATCAGCACGATTTTTCCAACATGAGTTCGCGAAGTCAGTCCCGCGAAATCGGGGAGCGGAATGTCGATGCCATACCATTGATTACGGATTAGAGGATGCGGTAATTGTGATGCGCTCAGGGTTACCTGTCCTTCCGAATCATCGCTTCCAAGACTAATCGAGTCGGGCTGCCCATCTGGGCCGTAATCAACCAGCTTGATCGTGAATTCCGTAGCATCCGAAGTGAAAATATCGATGTGAAAATGCGACATTTGGCTCAGGTCTTGAACACCTTGGAATTCCAGTTCTGCCGTACCGAAATTGTACAGGTAATAGGCCGTTCCTTCCGAAGTAGGATAACTTACAGCATTCGTGGATGCGCTAAAGGATAAGCCCGTTTGCCCTGACGGCCCAGAACCTGGATATGCATCACTAAACACTGACCGTACATGTGTAGCCGCTTGAGTGGGTGCAGGAGCGCCCTGCATTGGAACATGGCTTTGATTATCAAAATAGACATTATCGACGAAGATCGAACGCCCGGAGGGTGCGACCGTCAAAACAATCTCTGCAAGATTGGTCCGCTTTGTGAGACCACTCAACTCCCGCAAAGGGAGGCGAAGCGTTGTCCATCTCTCAAGCGACAATCCGTTTGCCCCACCGACGGTGAACATTTTTGCCCCTTCGAAGCGTTCTTCGCTGGTCGACTGCCCGCCCGAAGGAGAACTGACAAGAGCTCGATGCACGACCTTCACCGTTAGGCCAGTAATTTGCTCGGCCCAAATATCGAGGTTGAGATGGGTCAAGCGGTCACGATCGGCGTTGATTGGGTTCGATCTAAAGTCAATGGTCGCGGAATCAAGATTAGAATAGGCTTTAACATTGTCGCCAGAGACCGCTTCATCCGACACGTTTGTCATCGAACCGGTCGCCGCCCATGAGTCCACCGGAATATTGGTATAATGATCACTGTATAAGGATACAAGGTCGCTCGTGTTGTTCGGGTTGGGAATAGGGGCGGCGGTCTGAGGTCGACCGAGGACAGGTAGAATACTTTGCCCTTGTCGAGAACCGTTGGTGAGAATCGTCAAACTCCCACTCAACTGATTAGCCACCACAATATCATGTGCACCATCTCGGTTAAGGTCGCCGGTTCGAACCACCACTGGGCCATTTCCCGTGGGCAAGTTTTGGGTTTGCTGAATACCGTTTTGTCCGTCACCCCGCACGATAAGCACTTCGTTCTTCCCAAAGCCGGCCGTAACAAAATCTTGTCGGCTGTCGCTATCGAAATCACCGATAGCTAGACCAGAGAAAGTATCCGTCCCGGAGTAGAAGTTCGTGTTGACCGCATTCTCGAATGTGCCGCTGCTTGCTCCATTGAGAATACTAATTGTCGCAGACTTTGAATTCACGACGACGAGATCGAGTGTATCATCATCACTCCAGTGCGTCGCTCGTAATGCAACCGGGCCAGGGCCCACCGCGTATGCTGCTGACGTGTTCTTTAGCGTGAATGAGGCTTGAGAGGTATCCAAATAAAGAACGGAAATAGTATCCCCATCTGTGTTGGTCAGCGCCAAATCGCTCAGGTTATCGCCGTCGAAATCGCCCAGAGTCAGGTCTGTGGGTACATGAGGCGAAATAGATTCGGTCGAAATTCTTTGAATCGTTTGGGCAAATGGTTGAGTCGTAGTTTGCGTATGAACCAAGATAGAAACGCTTAGGTTATTGTAGCTCAAGAACGCGATATCTGGATAAGAGTCTCCAGTCATATCACCGACCACCAACTTTGTCGGTATCTGCGTACCTCCATCATCTAAATTGATAGTCTGCATCATTTCAAAACTCTGACGTTCAGTCTGCTTCAGGATAACTAAGTCCCGCGTGTTCATATTCAGTGCCAAGATATCTGCTCGACCGTCTTGATCGACGTCCGCACTGGCCAAAGAAACCGGACGCGCACCTACCGGGTATCGTCGTACGATAAATTTACCCGCGCCTTTCCCCCAAAAAACCGTGACTCGGTTCTCCGCTGCTTCTGCCACCAAAATATCTTCGTGATTATCTCGGTCGAGATCCTGAATAATCACATCTGCCGGCTCATTCACGCTTACCGTTGATGTCGCAATATTGAATTTTCCCGTAGGACCACGCGCCGTGGGATAGACGCGAATCGTAAAGGATTGAGTCGAAGTGAGTTTATCATCTTCTTCATCTGTGACCACCAATGAAAACATTTGATCGCCCGCGGATTCCGGGCGGCCAGTAATCACAATGGTCGAGGATTCAACAAAGAGCTCTAGGCCTGCTGGAAGATCGGTCGGAACAACCGAAATAGAACCACCTTGGGGGTTGAAGGTGAGTATTTTGGCTCGATAGGGCACATTGACCACTGCGTCGGGAAGATTGGTAGGACTGAGAAGAATTTGTTGTTGCGGAGCTGTGGTCTTTTTCGCTCCTTTACCCAACATTAAGTGGACGCGACCTTCCTCGGTATTCAAAACCGCAACGTCAATGCTATCGTTGTTGTCAATCTTGCCGTGAATAATTTGCCCGGGCGAATTTATCGCCGTCGTCGAGGAGCGAGTCCCAAGGACTTCTGATTTGTCGCCGTGAAGTATTTGAATAGTATTCGACACCTCATTCGATACTATTAAATCGATGTGTTCATCAGTATCGATGTCCACTGCACTCAAAGCGACCGACCCTTCACCTGTACTGAAGGGCGCGCCATTAGAATCCACGCTTTCACTAAAGTCGCCAGCTTTCCCACCGAGGTGGAGATAGATCTTGTTTTCATTTCTACTCGTCACCAAGGCATCCGACAGCATATTGTTGTCTACATCCATCAATACGATATCAGTCGGTCCATCCCCGGTCATATAATTCTTGGCTTCTTCAAAAGAGCCTTCTCCGGAGTTCATTAGTACTGACAGGTCATCAGAGCTTTCGTTCACCACCACAATATCTAGAAAGGTATCTTTGTTAAGGTCGATCAATTCGGCGGCAATGGGACGCGTTCCCACGGTCAATGTTAAACCACTCGCAAATTGACCTTGGCCGTTCCCCCACAACACGGACACATCATTCGACGAGCGGTTCACCACTACCAAGTCGAGATTAGAATCTCGATTAAGGTCTCCCTCTAAAACCAAACTGGGATAGGAACCGACGGTGAATGCAGCGGGAGAGCTAAAGCGGCCATCTCCTTTGCCTATCAAAACATGGATCTTTGCGGATAAAGTATCGGTGACCACCGCATCGGCGAGGCCATCCTCATCGAGATCAGTGAGTAATACAAAATTTGGCTTGGTGCCTACCGCAATCGGTGGTTTGAGAACGAACTCTCCTCCTTCATCTTGAAGCGCAATGGTCAATCCTTTCGAACTCACGAAGGCAAAATCGTTTCGCTCATCGTCATTGATCTTGCTCATGGCCATCGCTTTGATGGGATAAGGCGTGGTGATTGTCTGCTCTAATGAGAAAGCATGCGCTTTCTTCTTTTCTTTCGAATCGGAAGGCTTTTCGTCATCCCCACAGGCAAGACCCAGTGCCGCCATCAAAACAAGTCCCAAATATCGATTATATACAGTTGGTACGCACATGAATGACCCTCGTCGGTGACATATCATCATTCCTTGAATCTGATAAGCTGTACTGTCCTCTAGATATAGCAATTTTGCGCAAAAA
>Ga0163109_10000104_pt1 | contig 67330 bp, 52 predicted proteins | sample CRUFie1St13metaG_FD_108704 | JGI IMG/M metagenome (GOLD analysis project Ga0163109, IMG submission 108704) | Marine microbial communities from the Costa Rica Dome - CRUD Field 142mm St13 metaG | ecosystem: Environmental > Aquatic > Marine > Oceanic > Photic zone | place: Costa Rica: the Eastern...
AGCAAGTACAAGAGGAGCAAGTACAAGAGGAGCAAGTACAAGAGGAGCAAGTACAAGAGCAGCAAGTACAAGAGGAGCAAGTACAAGAGCAGCAAGTACAAGAGCAGCAAGTACAAGAGCAGCAAGGGGATTTGCCACAGGGAAGCGGTTCTGGGTACGATGTTGAATTTAGTGATATTCCATCACCAGAACTGTCGAATTCTGAGGTGGTATCATTCGTTGACGCTGCACTGGGTGAGTTGATTGATTCAGATTCGCAAAGTGTATCAACGGACGAGTTGAAATTGATGACCGCAGAAGTCGAATTTTTGAAGTCTCGTGTCATTGAATTAGAACAAGAGAAAATTCACTTGAAAAGCACCTTTGAGGAGTATGATGGCGCCAAATCAGGCCGGATTTCTGTCAGTAATCGCGAGACACTGGCACTTAAAAAAGAGCGAAACGACCTACGCAAAGAACTACTTAGTATCAAGTCACTGCTCGCCGAACGAGATGTTGAGATTCTAAAGTGGAGCGATAGAGAGACCGAGCTGGAAACAGAGCTTGTTGATATTGCCGATGAGAATGAAAAACTTCTGACTGAAAAAGCCTATCTTGAAAATGAACTTGCTTCAAACAAAGATGCCCTTTCTCAGATTCAAGAGGAGCATGACCGAGCCGTCCATGAGCGAGAACGCCTGATATCTTCTGAAAAAACCTACGAAAGTCGAATTGAGGAGCTTCAGCTTGAAGCTGAAGACCTAAGATCTCAGATCCCAGAAGAAGGAACCAAAGCGCGCTTGCTGGAACTCGAAAATGACCTTGATATGGCCAAAACAAATATCGATGCTTTGAAAGCATCGGTACGCATAAAGGATGGTGAGTTAGTCGCTCAGCGTCAATTCGTTGAAGATAAGAGTGTGCAAAATGAACAACTTCAATCTGGTTTAGAACGCTATCGTTCGATGTTGGATGTGGCTGAGCAGGACAGGGTTGAATTAAGAGATGCCCTGGATGAGGCGGAGCTACAAAAGGAAACACTTTCCGGCGAACTAGAAGAGTACGAGCGAGTCGTTGAACTTGCGGCAGAAAAGAGACTAAAGGCCCTCACGGCGATGCAAATCGCGCAGCAGCTTCTACACGAATCCACAATTCTGACGCAAGAGCAAGACGACTATACCGAGGAATACAGTCAGGATTTATACTCGCAGGATATAAGCCAAGACTTGATCAATGAGGTTCAGTCTGAAATTGGAGAAGCTCTAACTGCGGACAAAGCTCCAGAAGAAAAAGACGCAAAGTTAGTCGACGAAGACAGCGAAGAGGCACAACGAAGTGATGGGTCCGAGGAATTGGCAATCCCCGAGGTCGATGATTCGGATGATTAAGGGTGACTTTATTTGCGAATCACGCGCGGTTTTTTGACAGACGATTTGCTAAGTTTCGGACGCCTACGGGTACGTTTTTTGATTTTGAAATGTTTTTGAGATCACGTTTTTGAAGAACAGGAACAAGTTTCATAGCAATAGGCAGCGGTGTTTTCGGATTCGCGACAAGCGCAACCTTGATTTGATAGTTCTTCATCCAGTCCTTGTTTCGTGAAATAAACCCGATTACATCTTGATGAACGGTTCGTGAGTTTGCGGCGACCACGGCTTCTGGTTCAGTAATGGACGGTGCACTGATTGCAGCTAACGCCACAACGCGATTTCGGTCACGGATAAGTATGCTTCTCGCGCTCTTGTTCCCTTTCGTTGCGAGCGCAACTTTTTCACCTGTAGTCATCTCTTTGATGAGTTGTTCAACTGAGATTTTCTTTTCTTCTTCAGGTTCATCGTCGGAAAGCTCTTCGTCGCTGGCTTCCATGCCACTTTCACTGGATGTCTCTTGTTGCCCTTCGGAAGCGTACTCGGGTGATAAGAGCTCAGACGGAACATCGAGCTCTATAGAATCTGCTGCATCTGCGCGTTCCTTACCGTTCAATCTGAGCAGAGCATTTTCGAACTCCGGCATGTCATCGAGCATGACTCCATTACGAACGAGGAAATCGATGACACGCTCAGTGGTAGATTTAAGCGCTTGACTGTTTTGATGCAGTGCGCGCGCGATTTCGGGATTTTGCAGTACTCGAGCTTGGTTGTTTGCGACGACTTCACAAATAGCTTCGGAGCCCTTGGACGCGACCGTAATAAATGCGCCATTCGGCGTCGATGGATTCAAGAGAATCCGTTCTACGTCCGCATCTCGTTCGACCAGAAATTCGGCTAAGGCAGAGAGAACGAAAGGATTGAGATTCGTGTCTGAAAGTACGGCGTTTGCCAGTCTTTGGTCGAGTCCCCTGAGACTTTTTTGAGCTGCCTCAGCAATCTTTGGATCTGCGTCAAATGTAAGAACGTACTGAGTGGTAACGAGGTCCCTTGGCTGCATCGGCGCGAGGCCTCGTGCTGCCATCATTCGAGCGGGCGCTGGTGCACTCGAAGAGGTTGCCTTCTGAGCAGCAGGGGTGAGATCTTGGAAAGATATAGGACAAGTCGACATGGTTTTTACAATCCGGTTCGGCAGGTAATATGTTCTGAATTGTCGGAAAAAACCATAGCGAAGTGCCTAAATTATTGAGGTTTTTAGTCCGATTACTGTTTGTTCAAGTCGTAAATCAGACGCAAGCCATCGAGGGTGAGATTTTCCTGGACGGTGTTTATCGTTTTCGATTCAGCGGCAATGTTCGCGGCAAGTCCACCGGTAGCGATTACATGGATATTTTTATGGCCCATCTCGTCTTTCATTCTCGTTACGAGACCGTCTACGAGACCTACATATCCAAAAAATGCGCCCGCTTGCATAGATTCTACTGTGCTTTTCCCAACGATATGTGAGGGTTTTTTGACGTCCACTTTGGGGAGTTTCGCAGCGCGTTGGAATAGAGCATCCATCGAAATCTGAACGCCGGGTGCGATCGCTCCACCTTGGTACTCTCCAGATGCACTAATCGAATCGAAAGTGGTTGCGGTTCCAAAATCTACGACAATGCAAGCTGTTTGGCATAGATGGTACGCCGCAACACCATTAACAATTCGATCCGCACCTACATCTTTCGGGGGATTATAGGATATTTGCATTCCTGTCTTGAGGCCTGGTCCTACGACCATAGCGCGAAGCGCGAAGGTTGTTCTCACAAACTGCTCGAGCTGTGGTGTCAAGGTGGGAACGACTGAGGCGATAATTACAGCATCAAGATCATCCTTCTCATAATGACTATTTTTGAGGAGCTGAGTAACGAGAAGACCGTACTCATCTGCGGTGCGCCGCGAACTCGTCTCAAGTCGCCAATGTCGCTTTAGCTCTTGCTCGTCAAAAAGCCCCAGCGTCAAATTCGAATTCCCGACGTCGATCGCGAGTAACATATGATCCTAATACGGTGTAAAACCTAGGGACATCAAGTCAGTATTTCAGTAGGTTCGGGTTCACCATTTCTCCTGCTCTGAGTTTTCGGCGTTTTTTGGTTCTTCTTATCGGTTGGCTCGATGTTCCTGCCGTAAAGCTTGAAATCATTTTTTCAAATTCCTCCATGAAAATTCCTTGCGCACCGTAAGCAGTCAAAAAAGTCAGGGTCCAACCTCGTTCGCCATCCACGAGGTTTACGCGCAGCGCATAATTCGTCCGCAAGACATGTCCACGTTCTTGATAGGCATATTCTGCTTTGCGGGCCGGTCTACCTGACACGGTGATCTTCGAAGCTGTGCCTTTCCTGAGGTTTCTTGTCGTTTTTTTTAGCTGACGCTCCCTTTTGAGGTTGAAGTGGCTAAGCCGAACGCCCGGAGGCAAGGGTGACATTTCGATGGTCAGAAAGGCTTTTTGTCTGTGGTCTTTATGAAGTTTCGAAAATTGAACTATGCCTTTACTGTTACTCTTATCGTGTTTCCAGTTTACGGGAAGATTGATGGAGAAACGGCCGTTTGGTTCGGACCACACATTTCCTTTGCCTGGCCCCATCAGTTCTTCCCAAGGGTTACCTGCGAACGCGGTTGCCGCGAATGTGGAAAATAAGAATGTAAGAAGGAGCTTGCTCACAGCACTAGTCTACCACGCTAGCGACAGCCTTGGGAGAAGCGAAAGAAAGATGCGCGCCATCACAGAACGCTGAGGTGAGGCGTCAGAGAAATCACACGCTATGCGCCAGGTTTTGCGGGGACTTCAGCCATACCCGTTCCAGGAGGGGCTGTTTGCTCTCCACCGGCTGCCTCTGAGACAACTTGGCCTGCCTTCCAGGATTGAAGAATCATGTCCGCTTCGAACTGAGACTCCATACCACCCGGTTCGCACTTGAGGGGGTTTGCGTCCTTACTGAAGGCAAGGGCTTCAGCGTATTCTTTACAGGTAGGCCAGTCGCAGGCTCCACAGTCCGTTCCGGCCATCGCTTCCTCGAGAATCACAGCAAGCTTCGGTAAATCCACACCGACCGCTTTTGGAGCCATTTTCGATACAAGTCCCTTCGGACGTTCAGGTTTTTTGTCAGACTTGACGCCCTGGACTTTAGGAGGAGGCAGTCGAGGAAGCTCAAGCGGTGGTGGCCGGAAGGCTCGTGCTTGTGCACCCTTATGAACCAAGCCCATAGCTTCAAGTATGCTGCCTTTTTCCTGGCGCGGCGCCGTGTAGCCCTTGATGGGCTTGAAGGCCTCGACTCGTCCGTCTTGGGGGACGAATCGGAAAACCAGATTTTCAACGTAGGCCGTAGATGCTTCAAAGTGGGGTGTGTGGCTGATTGCACTCGTAGGGCATGGCTCTGAGCACAGGCCACAAAACATACATTTCGCCTTATCGATATCGAAGCGAGTCATGACGAGGCGTCGTGTCTCTGGGTCTTTTTTTGCGTCTATCTTGATGCAGTCGATAGGACAGGCACGCTCACAAGCGAGACATGCGGTGCAAATGTCCATATCTACTTCGAGGAATCCGCGGTAACGGTCAGGAAGCAGTTTGTGAATAGGTAGATCTCCCATGCGATCTGGGTACTGCACGGTTGAAGGTCGTTTGAACATATAGCTCATAGTGACGGCCATACCTTCGGCGATTGTGTTTGCAGCGTTTTTGATGTTGCTAACGTAGTCAGACAGTTTCAATGCCATGATAGATTCTCCCGCTTTTGTCCTTAAGGCAACTGCCAAGGTGGGTAGTACTGCGCACCTCTTCTTGGGTCATTTTCACGGTAATAGCCATCGTAATCGGCCCGCGTTGCTTCGTACTTTTGTCGGATCATTTTGACGTAAAGTCCGATTAAACCAACCGTAGCGATGAGCATGCAGATGCGAACTGTAACGTCTATGGCTGCAACCTTTGCCAAAGTGAGCTCCCAAACCATAGTTCCAACGACACAAATGAAACTCAATGGAACCAAGTATTTCCAGCATAGGTTCATCATCTGGTCTATTCGAATACGAGGCAGGGTCCAGCGAAGTTGGATCACAACGAAGACGAGAATAGCTGTCTTGAGCATGAATATAGCAAGTTGAAGGCCATTGATGGCGGCCATGTCTCTAAACCATGCGAGTGCGAAACCGCTTTGCAGGGCGGCTTGGAGGTTCGCGGTTTGAGCAATATCTTCCGGTCTTGCGATTCCGAGTTGCCATACACCAAATCCGAGGAGTCCAGCAGGGACCAGCGTGAGGTGTGCGGCCATCGCGAGATTGAAAACTCCTTTGATAGCCAGTTTGCTCACTTTAGGCGAAATATCAGGAAGCCCGGGAAGTCCATCCGCCTTGGGGATTTTGGCGTTGGAAATAGCGGTCATGGCTCGTGTCCGGTACTTCAAAAGCCCGTATCCGATTGCGCCGGCTGGAATGGCCGCGCCAGTCACCATGACAAGCACGAAGTAGGGGGCTGCCTTCACAACCCAATCTGCATTTTTCCAAACAGCTCCGGCGTCAGTCGCCACCATTTCACCACCCCAAGGAATTTGCCATCCGCCGAAATACATGGCGACAGGAAGTGCGCAAAGAATCCAAACGTTCGAAAATTCACCGAGGAAGAACATCAAGAACCGCATTCCGGAGTATTCTGTATTGTACCCTGATACGAGTTCTGACTCGGCTTCAGGTAGGTCGAAAGGAGTTCGGTTTCCTTCTGCGAGTTGCGCAACGAAAAAAATGAAAAATGAGCCGGCAACAAATGGAGAGTGGAAGAAAGCCCAATTCCAAACGGCACCGCCTTGGTCTTGAATGATACCCTGCATGGAGAGTGTACCCGTCAGGATGATCACGGTCATAGCCGAAAGCCCGGCCGGGATTTCGTAAGAAATCACTTGGGCCGCTGAGCGCATACCTCCAAGGAGTGCCCATTTACTGTTAGAGCCCCAGCCACTCATCAGTACACCAATAGCGACCAGCGCTGTCACGCCGAGGACGAATAACAATCCTATATTGATATCCGTCGCGACGAGATTCCCTGAAAATGGGAGTGCCGCGAAGGCGAGCACCATGCCCAAAACGACAAAGTATGGGGCAATGCGGAAGAGAGGGCCGTCTGCATCAGCGGGTACCAAATCTTCCTTGAAGAAGCATTTTAGCCCGTCCGTTAGGAACTGAAGTAATCCATTTGGGCCTACGCGGTTCGGTCCCACCCGAACTTGCATACGGCCTGCAATTCGTCTTTCGAAGAAAATAAAGATTCCTGCAAACTGCACGGCGAATGCGAAGGGCAAGACTGCTGCTGCCCCCAAGAATCCGAGGTAGACCAACTCGGTGAGTGGCCAGGTCGTTGGGTCAACACCAACGAAGTGAGTGATGAGCGTATCTGCAAGCTCTTGTAGTTGAGGCTTCATGCGTATGGCGTCCTGTGTCTCGTCGAATCCTTATCTGTCCAATTCCGGAGCAACCACGTCGAACGACGCAAACAGCGCGATAACGTCCGCGATAAGCACTCCGCTTCCGATTGCTTCCATAATTTGGGTAGCCGTAAAGCTCCCAGCACGAATTTTTATCCGATACGCGCTCTCATTGCCGTCGCTGACCACGTAGTACCCAAGCTCCCCGCGTGCAGCTTCCACCGCCGCGTAAACTTCATCAGTCATCGGTTTGATTTTACGGGGGACTTTCGCCATGTAATCGCCTTCTGGTAGACCCTCGATGGCCTGCCTCAGGATGCGGCAGCTTTCTCTCATTTCTTCGAGTCTCACCCATAATCGGTCGAAACAATCTCCGGTTTGTCCGCGGATGCCTCGTCCGACAGGTACTTCGAAGTCGAATTCTGGATATACGGAGTAGGGAACGTTTTTGCGAACATCAAAATCGACACCACTTGCACGGAGGTTCGGCCCAACTAACCCCCAACCGATGGCCATTTCTCTCGGCACTACACCCAGGTTCGCAAGTCGCTCAACTGCGATAGCATTTCCTGTAAATAACTCGTTGAACTGGTCGAGCATGCCCTCAAAGTGCTTGACCCATCGCAATAAGCGAGTGTCAAACCCTGGTGGAATATCAGCCATGACTCCACCAATCCTCATATAATTGTACGTGAGGCGTGCCCCACACAATTCTTCCATGAAGTCATTGATGGTTTCGCGTTCTTTGAGCCAGAGAATAAAGGGGGTGAATGCTCCGAGGTCCATCGTCATTGTGCCTGTCGCTACGTGATGTGAGGCAATGCGGCAAAGTTCCGCCGCGATGACACGAAGGTAGTACGCACGTCGGGGGATTTCGTCTACGACCCCAAGAAGACGCTCTACGGCGAATGCATAGCCTTCATTGGCTGTCATAGCTGCGACGTAGTCGACCCGATCGGTGTAGGGCATGAAACCGTTGTAAGTGACTTTTTCGCCGATCTTTTCAATCGAGCGATGAAGATAACCAACCTCGGGAATGATTCGGCTAACCTCTTCTCCGTCTGATTCTACGAGAAGATTAATTACGCCGTGGGTCGATGGGTGTTGAGGGCCCATGTTGACCAGCATGGCATCCGTTCTTAGGTTTGATGGCTTGTTCAGATTCGTGATTTCTGCACTCATCGACTAGGCCTCCGCTGGGGCATCAGTTGCCGCAGGTTTTTCTTCTTTTTTAGTGTGTTTCGAAATCTGAGGGGCTGGTACTGGTTCGCCGCGTTCTTCGCGCGCTTTGCGTTTCGCCTCATCCATTTTAGCGAAGGCGTCCAGCGATGAAGCGCGAGTCGTTCCTATCCCGTGATAGTCTTTTTGCTCAACGTAGTCTTTCCTCAGCGGGTGGCCTTCCCAATCGTCGGGAAGCATGATTCTTCGAAGGTCACTGTGACCGAGATAGATGATTCCGAGAAGGTCATAGCACTCACGTTCGAACCAATTTGCGGTGGGCCAGAGTTTTTCAACCGATGGGACTTCAGGTGCATTGCGGTCACAGAGAAATTTCACCACATGCGAGTGATTGTGGGTGTAGCTCCACAGGTGGTAAACCGAAGCGATTTTCTCGTCGTCCGGGTAGTCGACGCCGGCGACTGAACGGAGAAAGTCGAAGCTCAGGTTAGGGTCATTTTTGAGGTGGCCCATAACCATGAGGAACTGAGTGCCGTCCTCAATCACCGTGTATGGATCAACAGCGTCCTCAAGCCGAACGAGATCTCCGAATAGCTCTGCGAGGTCTGCGTGGATTTGTTGAGCCTTCTCTCGGGTGGGGGATAACTCTCTTGCTTTGTCTTGATTCTTAGGCATGGTTATCGACCTGCTTTCGCGATTGAAGCGCCGACTTTGTCGCTCCATCGTTCGCGGAGCATTTTATCCTGGAGTCTCATAAAGCCATCTGTCAGCGCCTCCGGGCGAGGAGGGCACCCAGGTACGTAAACATCGACAGGGACGATCTTATCGACGCCTTTACAGACTGAATAGGCAAGCTGAAACAGCCCGCCGCAGGTCGCACATGCTCCCATCGAAATAACGTATTTGGGTTCGGGCATTTGGTCGTAGAGAAGTTTCGTCCGCAGCGCCATCTTGTAGGTCAATGTACCGGCAACGATCATGAGGTCAGCCTGCCGGGGCGTCGCTCGTGGAACTGCCCCGAAGCGGTCGATATCGCTTCTTGGGCCACCGAATTGCATCAGTTCGATTCCGCAACATGCTAGCCCAAATAGAAGGAACCAAATGGAAGATTTCCGGTTCCAATTGATGATTTTGTCGAGTTTACTGACCAGAACCATGCCCTCGTCACCGGCAATCATGCTGTTACTAATATCCTGCTCTTGATAAGACATTATTTGCTCCCTTGGTTAAAAGTGTCTTCAACTCGACGAATCCAGTCGAGGTCCCCCTTCCTCCAAACATACACGAGCCCTGCGATTAGGATGCCAACAAAAAACATGAGCTCCGAGAATACGACGAGTCCATTTCCGCTCTCGTTCCACTGTTTGAAAATTACGGCCACTGGAAATGTGAGTGCTATCTCCACATCGAAAACGACGAAAATAAGGGCTACCATGTACCATCTTGGATGGTAGTTGAACCATGCTTCGCCGATGGGGCGTTCACCGCACTCGTAAATTTCAGCCTTGTCGTGACTAGGGTACGACGGTGCTACGATTCGAGACGCCGTGAGGGCTGCGAGGACGAAACCTATAGCGATGAATAGAAAGATAAGTACTTGTGCAAAATCGAACGGCATTTGTCCTAGTCCTCGCGTAGAGTGCTTGAGGTCCTGTTTGCATGAAGCCAACCCGACTATGCGCTCTACTTTCCTATCGGTGCGTAGTTTGGTATCAGGTTTGAAGTCAACGATTACAGAGCAAAAATCCTGAAATAGTTGAGAATTCCCTTTAGCTTAGCGTTCGTGGTCTTACTTTTTGGTGTAGGGTTAAGTCTAGTGTTTGTTTAGGGATATTCGAGAGAAATTACATGGCCCTGTGCGTTTCAGGCAAGAGGTCGGTGAAAATCGGTCCTGTTCTCACTTCCTTGTAGACCATTTGTAGTGCGGTGAAGTAGGACATTAGCGCAGATTTGCCGGGAGAACCCCGGCGAGCTGCTCGGGTTGCACCCAAGATTTCGACTGATGACACAAATTGGGGATCATATCGGGCCTTACGTTTTACGGCGTCAGCTCGTCGCCACAGAAGGCGTTGAGTTATGGACAGCGGATGCCTCTTCTGGGGACTCAGTTTACGTTCAGTTGATCCGCCTTGACCATCGATCCTGCAACTACGACTCGCGCTTGCCAGCGGAAGCGTCCGACGACGATCCTGAAGAATCGAGTCCCACCGAGGGGCAAGTTCGCTTGCGAAGTATCGCCAAAGAGACAGCGAAATTGCTACTTAAGCCAGCGGCACCAAAGGTTCACGCCCATGGCTCTACAAGTTGTGAGGATGGTAATCGCCTCGTTTATTGGGGAATCGAGCTCGACGATGACGTCGAAGACGTTGAGGCTCGTGTCGAACTAGAGTTTGCTACATTCTCACAATGGTCCGCGGCCTTTCTTCAAGCTTTGGAGCAGATCAAGACTTCTCACGATTCTGACTACACGTTTGGACATCTCGGAAAGCATTGGCTTCAATGTGAGCGCGAACATTCTGCAGCCATAAAATTTCTTGGTTTGTACGTGCCGGTGGCTCAAGATTGGCTATTTCCAGAGACTCGTTGGTACGAACCTGCGCCATTCGAAACGGATGGTTCGACCGAACTTGGGGACCTTTGGCGTATTGCGAATATTTTCGGGTCTACGCTCCCTAAACAACGAACGCCTGATGCCGAAAACCTCGTCGCGGAGTATCTCGAAACACTGTCCGAAGCGGATGACTCCGAGAAAATTGTTTCTGAGTGGCGACAACGTCTCGACGAATCACAAGTTGATTTAGAAGACGAAGCATTCTCTGACCAAACAATGCAAAAACCTACTCGCGAAGAGCGCATGAGAGATCCTGTGCTAAGTGTCCCCATCGTTGCGGAAATTATGGAGGAAGAAAGTAATCCCGGAAGCTCATCAAGTTCCCTTTACGAAGCACGAACCCAGCAAGCTAGCTTCGCGGAAGTCCCCCCTGCATCGTCCGACGCAGAATCCCTAGATGTCCCTGACGAAGCCTCTGATGAAGCAGCAGACGAAGCCTCTGATGAAGCAGCAGACGAAGCCGCTGATGAAGCAGCAGACGAAGCCTCTGATGAAGCAGCAGACGAAGCCTCTAATGAAGCTGCAGACGAAGCCTCTAATGAAGCAGCAGACGAAGCCTCCGACGAAGCTTCTGACGAAGCCTCTGATGAAGCAGCAGACGAAGCCTCTGATGAAGCAGCAGACGAAGCTTCTGATGAAGCAGCAGACGAAGCTTCTGATGAAGTAGCAGACGAAGCTTCTGATGAAGTAGCAGACGAAGCTGTCGACGCAGTTCCTATCGACCCTGAGGCGGCAGCTTGGGCCTCTCCAGAGTTGCCCGTTGGTGCTAGCCCATGGAGTGAGATAGTCAGCGCGGACGAGGTGCCGCAACGGAAACACTCCGCTTCGGATTTTCCGGGATTCGACGATGAACTTCCTACATCTGCACCGGGAGAAAACATCGCGCACCCTTCTCCCATTCCTGTTGAACGATTTGACGACCGAGAAACTCAACAAACAGAACTCGACGAGCCTGACGACGAAGCCTTTGAGACGGTTGTATCTGGATTTAACGTAGAGAAAACCGTTGTCGGCCTTGTTCTGCTTACGGCCATTTTTGCGCTTTTCTTTGGGCTTTTTAGACAAGAGACTGACGTTTCTCCAATTACGACTGTCAGATCCCTCAATTACTGGGCTGTCTCTGAACTAAACGAAGTCGTTGTGGATAGTGTTACATCAGGTGCTCAGATCATTGCGAAAGAAGATGGACTGATTCTTGGTCCAACCCCGCAAAAATTCTTGTCTCCAGGAGGGAGTGGCTCTTCATTGTTTCTTCTCGCTCAGGGTTACGAAGCACAAAGCCTTTCGCTACCGGATCGCGGGACACTAAATGTGGGGCTAAATGAACTTCCCACGGATGCCGAATGTACGATTCGTTTGAGTAGTCTTACAAATACGCCTTTTAGAGCAGTGGGCGAAAACATAGGTTCCCCTCCGAATTTCCTGATAACTGGTACTGCGGTCGTCAGTGCGACTCAGGAGGGCGGCCCGGTAGGGGCTCGACTCGTGCGGTGTCCACGCTTGGGTGGCTCTTCGGTACAAAGCCTCAAATTTAGTCCGAAGCGTGCAAGCTCCGTTCTGCATGTCACTAGCCCCGTCGGTGTGGCTTTATACGTAGACGGGAATAAGATTGGTAAAATTCCCCAAAAAATCGAGTCGACGAAGTCCTTTGTCCGACTCACAATCGAAACAGGCGGCCAGTCACGCAGTTGGTGGGTTCCGATGGCAGAAGGTGCAGAAGTTCAATTACCAGCGACAGAGTCCCAAGCTCGTCCAGACGAGTAAAATTCCAGCTCATGCTGTTCGTAAACGCTACGATGACGTATAACTCGAGCGCGCAGGCACCTAGATGAATGAGAGAACAGAAAGGCTGAGCGAGCTTCCGTCGCGCGCATCATTGTTTGTTCGGCTCACCGTTATACTCGCGTCGCTTGGTTTTCTCACTTGTTGGTCGGTTCGTCTTATTGGTCGTCGAAACAATCCTTCTCCCTCATACTTTCAAAGCCTGGCAGATTTTTCTCGTTTGGAGCCTCTGCCCGCAGAGCCATATATTGTGATTTTGGTTCTCGCGGTAGCCCTGTTTATTGGGTTGCGAAAACCAGTTTTGGTATCGTCTCGAAACACCGGCTGTTTAATGTTTTTGACCCTTGTTAGTTTCGCTGCGCCCATCACATTTTCGTTTGGTTATTACGTCGTGCTGCTCGTTGTTGCAGCGCTGTCGTCAGTCTTTATTGCTGCGTTATTGCCGCGCCCGGAAAAGGATAAATTTCGCGAGGAAACTGAGTCAGACGTTCGAAGTGCGCTTTTTCTATGGCTTCTAGCGACAGCCGTTATGAGTGCCTTTAGCATGCATCGCCATGCGTCCTTCGGTTCAGGCAGCTGGGACATGGGGTGTATGATTCACAACTTTTATCGCGCGTCTCGATTTTTAGGGTCAACGTCCACAGTCCTCGGGGACGTCGATTTTCTCGGTGACCATTTCATGCTGGGAATATACCTTTACGCGCCGCTTTATTGGATCTCATCGTCGGGTTATATGTTGTTGCTCATTCAGTCTGTGAATGTCGCGGCTGCAGCGCCGGCGATATTCCTCGTGGCGAGAGCAAAAGGGGCACCCTCCTACGCAGCAGCAACACTTGCTCTGGCGACTGCATTTTCGTTCGGTCTTCAGTCTGCAGCGTACTTTGATAGTCACGAGATTACGGTTGGATTTGGTTTTTTGTGCTGGGCGATATGGGCCCTAGAAAAGGAGCGATTGAAGACCGCTCTTGTGCTACTTATTATTTTTTCTTTGTTCAAAGAGTCTCTCGGTGCGTACGTTGTTGGATTCGGTTTATATGCGCTCTACCAGGGAATCGCACGCGACGACACGATCGCAGGGGATGAACTTGCGAGTCGCAGACAATGGTGGGTTTTCGGCTTTGTCTGCATTGCTTACGGCGTCATTTGGTTCGTACTGGTTAATCGAGTTTTCATGCCCGCACTGATAGCAACAGCCAACGCTCCTGAGCCGCATGAAACCTTCGCAGATTTTGGCCCAACGGTTTTCTCGGCGCTGCTTGGGATTTTGCAGAATCCAATGAAAGCGTTGGCAGCCTTATTCTTGCCTGCCACGAAAATGCAGAGCCATCTCGTAACATTTGGTGGGTTCGCGTGGCTCCCTATTATTTCGCCCCAAATAGGGATCGCTGCTTTGCCGCTTTTCGCTGAACGGTTCTTGTCGTCGAAGACAACAATGTGGGAGATGGGCTACCATTATGCTGCACCACTGAGTTTTTACGCGGGCTGGGCGGTGGCGAGCGGGTGGGGGCGACTCACCATTGTCTGCCGTCGATGTTTAGATGGATTGGGGGATTGGTTCGGTGACCGCTCCAATCCTTTTTTGTCGGTGCTCGTGTTGTCGTCAACTGTCCTCATTTGCGCCGCAGGCTATTCACATCCTTCAAACTTTTTGCGATGGGAAATGAGTTATTTCAGCCCAGAGTCTAAGGTGAGAGCTCATAATGCTGCGATTAGGTTACTTGAGGAACAGGGTGTAAATATCCGTATTTCAGCGCAGAATCGACTTCTTCCCCACTTGGCAGATCGGCCGGTTATCTACCGACTCATGGACTGGCAAAAGACGGACTGGGTTCTTCTCTCGGTCGGCGAGAATGCATGGCCAAAGCCCGATGGCTATCCGAAGAAACTGGCGAAACGCTTGTGGGCGTCGAAAGATTGGGAGCTGGTATTTTCGCAGGAGTCGACAGCTGTTTTTGCCCGTCTGGGCAAGCATTCACTCTCTTCGGTTTCTCCGAGTGCAGTTCTCGGATTGGGTGATTGACCGGGCTCTACAGTGTGGTTAGTCATTACTCCATGGGTGGTTATGGATTGATTCTGATCTTGTTTGCACTTTCGTCGGGAATTGCAGCGGTATTATGGATGCTCGCGACTACACCCGGTCCGCACGCGATGAATGCACAAAAAGCAGAGTCCTTTGAGTCCAGGGATTCTGCACGAGGCGAGACGCCGGCTCGAGGATTTCTAGAATTCTACGTCGTCGCACTGCTTTTTGTCGTGTTGAATATGGAAATGCTGTTTTTGTATCCTTGGGCGATAAACTTCCGGGATCAAGGGTGGACGGGTTTCTATATCATGCTCACCTTCGTAACCATCACAACGCTTGCATTGGTGTATGCCTGGAAAAAAGGAGCATTCTACTGGCGCTAGGGGCGACGTAGTACGGCGGCAAATTAACAGGATGTCTGGGGCCGAGCGAAGCGAAATCGCAATCAATGAAGGGTTTCCTCCGATCCGAGGCGTTGATTATGCTATAGTGGAGGCAGGCAGCGTTTTTTTGAAGGTCGCATACTACAACCTGACAGACAGCAGGTGTTCCGGGAGGGATCGCATCTGATGGTGCCTCGGGTCGACGACGGATCCTGGAGCACCCCGGATTTAAAGCGAATCCCTCCGAGGAGATAATGGGGGAGAGCGTCGCCGACCACCGTTTCCATCTCCAAAGGCTGGGGAACACCTGTAGCGGCTCACATTTTTCGAATGCACTCACAAAAACCTTATTGTTCTGACTACTTTCTTAATTTTTTGCATTATTATCGAGCTGATACGTTCGTTCGTCCTTGACCGTAGTCCCGGTCGATGATGAACGAATGGAAGAGGAAAAGGTTTGGAAAGTACATTAAGACTTCATCAAACAACGCTCGGAAAAAAAGCCATTATGGCATTGTCCGGACTTTCGATGGTTGGCTTCCTCGTGGCCCACATGCTCGGCAACATGACCGTATATATTGGCCCCGAGGCCATGTATGAGTACGCGAAGGGCTTGAGGGCGATTCCTGGCCTGCTTTGGGTCGCTCGGTTAGGCCTGCTCGCCTCGGTTGGCTCACATATCTGGGCCGCATATCAGCTCAACAAACTAAACGAATCTGCTCGTCCTCAGCGTTACGCAGTCGCGAAATATCAGGAAACGACCTTCGCTGCCCGAACCATGTTCATGACTGGTAATATCATGCTCTTTTATATCGTTTTCCATATAGCCCACCTCACGTTTGGTGCCGGCGTAGCGAATTACGACCAATACAATGTTTACAACAACTTCGTCTACGGTTTTCAAAGTACGCCGGTAGCTCTTATTTACATCGTCGGCAATCTGGCGGTCGGATGGCATGTGTTCCATGGGTTTTGGTCTATGTTTCAAACGCTTGGCGCCAATCATCCACGCTACAATCATTTGAGAAAGCAGGCTGCCACAGCGATAGCCGTTCTCATTGCCGGTTCCAATTTGACCTTTCCTTTGAGTGTAATGTTCGGCTTCTTGCAACCGACGACAATGACTTTCCCAGCTTGGTAGTGCGACAGACAGGAGTAACAGATGAAACTAGATGCAAAAATACCTGAAGGGCCGATTGAAAAGCGGTGGGATAATCATCGCTTCAACATGAAATTGGTCAATCCTGCGAACAAACGGAAGTTTGAGGTCATCGTAGTCGGCACTGGTTTAGCTGGAGGGGCGGCTGCCGCGACGATGGGAGAACTCGGATACAACGTCAAAGCCTTTTGCTATCAAGATAGCTCGCGTCGCGCACACAGCATTGCGGCGCAGGGCGGCGTCAATGCCGCAAAGAACTACCAAAATGACGGAGACAGCATCTGGCGCCTTTTCTACGACACAGTGAAAGGTGGCGATTTCCGTTCGAGGGAGTCAAACGTTTACCGACTCGCTCAGGTCAGCGTGAACATTATTGACCAATGTGTTGCTCAGGGGGTGCCTTTTGCTCGAGAGTACGGCGGTCTTTTGGCAAACCGTTCCTTCGGCGGTGCGCAAGTCTCTCGAACATTTTACGCACGAGGCCAAACGGGACAGCAACTCTTGCTTGGATGCTATCAAGCCTTAGCTCGCCAGATTGAAGCGAAGAAAGTCCAGATGTTTCCGAGGTCGGAGATGCTCGATCTCGTTGTGATAGACGGTCAGGCGCGCGGCATCATTACCCGCAACATGGTCTCTGGGCAAATTGACGTTCATCTCGGTGACTGCGTCGTTATCGCAACCGGGGGCTACGGCAACGTTTTTTATCTATCGACGAATGCGATGGGTTGTAACGTGACTGCTGCCTGGAGAGCGCATCGTAAAGGGGCATTGTTCGCGAATCCTTGTTACACTCAAATTCATCCGACGTGCATCCCCGTGTCTGGTGAGTACCAGTCGAAGCTCACATTGATGAGTGAGTCTTTACGTAATGACGGGCGTATCTGGGTCCCGAGGAATCCTGACGACGCTGCGAAGGTGCCGAAGGATATTCCAGAATCGGAACGAGATTATTATCTCGAGCGCCGCTATCCTGCGTTCGGCAACCTCGTTCCGCGAGATATTGCGTCCCGAGCTGCAAAGGTAGCATGCGATGAGGGCCGAGGTGTTGGTCTCGAAGTAGATGGTGAACGCCGAGGTGTTTACTTAGACTTTGAAGATGCCATCAATCGAATGGGTAAGAACGTGGTGAAAGAGCGTTACGGCAATCTCTTTGAGATGTACGAACGAATCACTGGTGAGGACCCTTATACGACGCCAATGCGTATCTATCCAGCGACCCATTATACAATGGGTGGGCTATGGGTCGATTACAATCTCGAAACCACAATCCCAGGATTGTTCGCAGCCGGCGAAGCAAACTTCTCTGACCATGGTGCGAACCGTTTGGGAGCCAGCGCTCTAATGCAGGGGCTTGCAGATGGTTACTTTGTTGTTCCATACACCGTGGGTAACTTCCTCGCTCGCTCCGGAAAAAGTGAAATTACTGAAGATCATCCGGAAGTAAAAGCCGCGGTATCAGATGTAAACAATCGAATTCATTCCCTTTTGAACACACCGAATCCGACCCATTCACCGGATTATTTCCATCGAAAGCTTGGTCGGGTTATTTGGGACTATTGTGGCATGTCACGGAGTGCAATCGGTCTGAAGGAAGCGATTGGGAAAATCGAAACGATCAAAGATGAATTCTGGGATCAGCTGGCAGTGCCAGGAACGGGCGACTCATTCAATCAAACGCTGGAGAAGGCTGGCCGAGTAGCGGACTTTTTTGAACTTGGTAGTCTGATGTGCCGAGACGCGCTTGATCGAGACGAATCGGCGGGCTGTCATTTCCGGGAAGAACACGTAACGGAGGACGGCGAAGCCAAACGTAACGATGAAGACTTCTCATACGTTGCTGCGTGGGAACATAAAGGGGTGGGAGAAGAGCCAGTCCTACACAAAGAGGAACTTTCGTTCGAGTATGTTCCACCGACTACGAGGAGTTATAAGTAATGTCTACCATGAACCTCACCCTGAACGTTTGGAGACAGAACGGTCCCGATGAAGAGGGAAAGTTTGTAAAGTATGACGCCAAAGATGTCAGCGAGCACATGTCGTTTCTTGAAATGCTCGACGTATTGAACGAAGAGCTCGTAGCAAAAAACGAAGAACCAATTTCTTTCGACCACGACTGCCGAGAAGGAATTTGTGGCGCTTGTGGTATGGTTATCAATGGGGTTCCACATGGTCCGCAAAAACTGACAACAACCTGTCAGCTTCACATGCGGCAATTCAAAGATGGAGAGGAATTATATATCGAACCCTGGCGAGCCACAGGCTTTCCAACGGTCAAAGACTTGGTTGTCGACCGAAGCGCATTTGACCGAATTATTGAGGCCGGTGGGTATATCTCGATCCGTTCGGGAGCTCCTAGGGATGCAAATGAAATTCCAATTCGCAAAGAGTTGGCGGATCTTTCGATGGATGCTGCGGCATGTATTGGCTGTGGAGCTTGCGTGGCCGCGTGCCCCAATGCGTCTGCGAATCTTTTTGTGGCCGCGAAGGTGAGCCATTTGGGTCTACTCCCTCAGGGCGAGATTGAAAGAGGCGAACGTGTACAAAAAATGGTTGCGCAGCATGACGCTGAGGCCTTCGGTGGATGCACAAATCATGGCGAGTGTCAGTCCTCTTGTCCGAAAGGGATCAGTGTTAATTTTATCGGTCGAATGAACCGCGATTTCTTAGCTTCTATGGTTCAAAGCCGAAAACCAGCGCAAAAACGAAGCGGAGGACGTTAGAATCGTTTTATGCGCGGTTCGCAGGATCTCTTATCATTCGACGGGCTTCCAACTCTCTACAAATAAGGGTCCGCTCATCTGACAATATGCTCTCACCTTGTTTTGGCTAGGCGGAGTGGGCAAGCTTACTCGAAGAGTGAGGCCGTCAGTCTCCAAATACCATTGGTCTTCGGTCGCCGCATGGTGAAGTGTGCCGGAAATCTCCTCAGGAACACCATGTTCCGGCAAAAAGCCAACCGGACGTTTAGATGTTTCAAGAAATGCTGACACATTCTGATGTGCTTTGATTTCAACATGTTGGCTCAAAAAACCATCTTGAGGTGAGGTCTCTAACTCTACCTTGAGATATCTATTGGTTCCTTTCGGAATGAACAGATAGGCTCCTTTCGAGGCGCGCAGGTCTCCCTGTATATAAAAAAATGTCGACGAATTCGTCATATCCTATGTTATGTATTGTAATACATATGCCCGTCAAACCTACATTACCGAGTTTTAGCGCCGTTCAGGGCATTGTTCGGGAAATGTATGGCCCTGAAGCCCGGCTTGAAGACTCCAAGGTCGCGGGTATTCGTGGTCAAATCGACGCAATGGACGACGTCCATTATTCTGGTGCGGACGGAGCAAAAATCGAGAAAATAGGCGTCGCCGGTGCGGAGGATGTCGTATTCAGGCAGCGTGTTGTGGAAGCCTCGCACGGCCTCGCGAAGAGTGGCGCACAGTTTTCTGCAAGTCATTCCACGGATAAGGTTAACAAGGCCCTTTGGACAATGGGATATGGCGGCAAAATACAAGTACGTAAATTTCTTCCTAATGACCAAATCGGTAAGCCATCCGTGGCGATGAGAGACATCTACGAAAATGGCCGTGATTATGCATTTGAATGCGCAACTGCAATGATGATCATTTATCACAAAGCGATTTTGGACCATATCGGTGATGAAAAGTTTGATGAGCTTTTTAGCGAACCTCGTTTTCTTTCCTTTTTTCGGTGGAGCATCGAAGACGATGACTACACGAGCGTCAAAAAGTTGGTGGAAGATGATAAAATCATCAAGCAAGCACCGAAGCCGGGCGCGCACTACTATATTGCCAATCCGGATGCGTCTGCCGAAAATTCGGCTTTTCGCGGAGAAAACGTTCTTTATCTTGGGGACGGTACGTATTACGCCCACGGCATCGTAGGTGCGAGCGGGACGTATATCGTGACGGAAGATGAAATTATTGCCACGCTGAGTGCCCTACGGAAACCCGGGGCGACAACAAAGCCTCATCGAATTGGATTAGAATTAGAGATGGACGCTCTCAAAGTGGCGGGTTTGCTTAATGTGTCAAAACCGACCGCTTAGAGACTGATAGGCCTCACGCTTTCAATCCCTTCCATATGAGCGATTTCAGATAGAACGACTGCAGTCACGGGTGTATCCACGCTGATTGCTGCGTAGGCATACTCCTTTCCAACCCCCAGCATCATTCTTGAGATATTGATATTCCCAGCGCCGAGCACGTTTCCGATGCGCCCAATGACACCTGGCTGATCGACGTGGCGAGTGAGTATAAGATGCCCCTCTGGCACGATTTCGAGTCGCCTGCCGTTAATTGAAACAATTCGTGACAGAGACGAACTGAAAACGGCTCCGGTTACCTCTGTCTTCTCATCTGAACCTACGAGTTCAATGCTCAAAGTTGCGACGAAATCAGTGGCGGTAGCCGTTTTTTCTTCGATGCAGCGAATGCCTCGGTCTTTCGCGATATGAGGAGCATTGATGTCATTCACTTCCGCCTCAAGCTGCGCGTTTAGGACTGACGAGAGAGTAGCGACTGTAATGGGGTCTACACGTTGCTCTGCCGCGCCTCCCGCGTACCTCATTCGGATTTCTTTGACATTGCCTTTATGGAGTTGGCTGGCGAAGGACCCGAGTTTTCGTCCGAGGTCGATATAGGGACCGATCTGAGACATGATTTCAGCGGGTACGCTGGGTGCGTTGACAGCGTTTGTGACGGTGCCATTGCGGAGGAAGTCGATGATTTGTTCAGCAACGGCGACGGCAACGTTGTCCTGAGCCTCGGTTGTTGAGGCTCCGAGATGCGGAGTGAGAATGACTTTGTCCATGGACAATAACGGGTGGTCTGCCGGTGGAGGTTCTGTTTCGTAAACGTCGAACGCCGCACCCCCGAGATGCTCGGTTTTGATTGATTCCACAACTGCGGCTTCGTCAACGAGTCCGCCTCGAGCCGCATTGACGAGAAGTGCGCCTTTCTTCATTTTGCTCAGAGCTTCTGCGTTGATGATATTCCGTGTTGCTTCCATCAAGGGAACGTGTAGAGTCACGATGTCGGCCATTTGTAGGAGTTCATCCAGGGACAAGAGCTTTACGCCCAGTGCCTGCGCTTTTTCTTCGGTGACGAACGGGTCGAACGCCAGCACGTTCATTCTGAGACCCTGCGCTCGGTCGGCAACAACTTTTCCGATATTGCCTAGGCCTATGACTCCGAGGTTTTTCCCGTAGAGCTCCCGTCCTTGGAATTTTGCTTTTTCCCATTTACCACTGCGCATTGAGGCTGTGGCTTGCGGGATTTTCCGAGAAAGTGAGCATATGAGGGAAATCGCGTGTTCAGCGGTAGTGATAACGTTGCCGTCCGGTGTGTTCATTACGACGATACCGTTCTTGCTTGCTGCGTCTCGATCAATATTGTCGACACCAATACCTGCTCGACCGACCACTTTGAGTCTAGGGGCCGCAGCAATCAAGTCTGCGGTAACCTGAGTTCCGCTTCGAATGGCCATAGCGTCGTAATTCGCGATGATTTCTTTGAGTTCTTCAGGCTTTTTGCCAAGACCTGGCTGGTAATCGAGCTCGATCTCTTCTCCCGCTTTACGGAAGACGTCTAGGCCTAATTCTGACAGTTTATCACTGACCAAAATACGATATTTCATCGGGGTGGAAGGTACAGTGCGATTCAGCGTGAATCAACACTTGCGTGATGCAGAATAGCACCCTAAGTTCCACAGGCTGAAGCAATCGACTATCGTCGATTCACTTTGACGGATTTCTGTCATTGGTTGCTGAAGCTAGAGGTGTAATGGCAAACTCATCAGACTTCCCCATCGAGCGCATCCGCAATTTCTCGATTATCGCGCATATTGACCACGGTAAATCGACGCTCGCTGATCGCATCCTTGGTGTCACGGGCGCTCTGAGCAAGCGAGAAGAATCAGAGCAGTGGCTTGATAAAATGGACCTCGAAAAAGAAAGGGGGATTACAATAAAGGCTCAGACCGTGCGGTTACTCTACACGGCAAAAGATGGTCTCGAGTATCAACTCAACCTCATCGATACTCCTGGGCATGTGGATTTTAGCTATGAAGTTTCCCGTTCTCTAAACGCATGCGAGGGTGCGCTGCTGATCGTCGATGCGGCGCAGGGTGTGGAAGCGCAGACCCTCGCGAATGTTTATCTCGCGCTTGACCAGGATCTGGAGATTTTACCAGTGATCAATAAAATCGATCTGCCAGTCGCGAGACCTGATTTTGTTAAGAACGAGATAGAAGAAATTATTGGTCTCGATTCCGACTTGGCTATTCTGTGCTCCGCGAAAACCGGGGAGGGCGTTCCAGATATATTAGAGGCTGTCGTAAAATGGGTTCCTCCGCCGCAGGCAGAGCGTGATGCTGGTTTGCAAGCGTTGATTTTCGATTCCTGGTTTGACCCTTATCGAGGCGTGATGTGTTTGATCAAGGTTGTGCAGGGGCGCTTGAAACTGAGGGATAAAATCCGATTTGGACAAACGCCGGACAAGCAATTCGAAGTCATGGAATTAGGTTGCTTCAACCCTCATTCGGAACCTCTGAAAGAAATTACGGCCGGAGAGGTTGGATACTTTGCGGCGAGTGTAAAAGATGTTCGAGATGCGAAAGTTGGCGATACTGTCCTTCATGCGAACGATAAAGAAACAGAACCTTTGGCAGGCTTTCGCGATGTCAAACCAATGGTCTATGCTGGTTTCTTTCCGATTATCGCCTCTGACTATGAGCAATTACGGGACGCACTCGAAAAACTAAGACTCAACGATTCAGCGTTTTCGTTTGAAGCGGAGTCTTCACAAGCATTGGGCTTTGGCTTCCGCTGTGGCTTCTTGGGGCTGCTTCACATGGCGATCGTTCAAGAACGCCTCGAACGTGAATTTGGCGCTGAACTGATTACTACATCGCCCACTGCTGTCTATAAGGTTACGAAGAAAGATGGAGAGGTTTTAGAAATTGATAATCCCTCTTTGCTACCTCCTCCAACCGAAATAGAAAAATTTGAGGAACCAATCGTAACCATCAAGGTACATACGCCAAGCGAGTATGTCGGTCCCATCCTTCAACTCTGTGAAGAAAGGCGAGGCGTACAGCAAAATATGGACTTCTTCCAGATGAGCCGAGTGCTGATCACATATGAAATGCCGCTTGCTGAAATCGTTTACGACTTTTTTGATAAGTTGAAATCCGTGAGTCGTGGTTACGGGTCAATGGATTACGAGCTGGCTGGTCACCGAGAGGAACCACTTGTTCGTTTGGATGTCATGCTTAACGGAGAAGCCGTTGATGCTCTATCTATTATCGTGCATCGTGAGCGAGCGTTCGAAAGAGGAAAGTTACTCTGTCAGAAGCTCCGTAAGATCATTCCACGACAGCAATTCGATGTGGCTATCCAAGCAGCTATTGGCAACAAAGTAATCGCGCGAGAAACAGTCAAAGCTTACCGAAAGGATGTGACAGCCAAATGCTATGGCGGCGACATCTCACGAAAGAGAAAACTTCTAGAGAGGCAGAAAGAAGGTAAAAGGCGGATGAAACAAGTTGGCCGTGTAGAGGTCCCACAAGAGGCCTTCTTGTCTGTCCTGAAGGTGGATGAATGAGCAGCACGAAAACTTCGGTAATATCGAATCGTGACGCGAAGATATTACTAAAAGAGGGACGGACTCTCCTCAAGAAGAACTACAAAAAAATCCCGGAGTCAGCGGCCGAGAGAGTCGAAGAGAAGCTAAGCACTCTGAAAACAAAACTTACCAATCGAGTGAGCAAAGGTGAGATCTATGATGCGGCGAAAGCGTTAAACGAAACGCTTGAAAAGGAACTCGGTTTCGCGAGGAAAAGTAGCACGCGAGAATTGGTAGAATCGGTAGTGATTGCAATTCTGATTGCGGGCTTGCTACGTGCGTTTGTCCTAGACCCGTTTAAAATTCCGAGTGGTTCAATGATTCCGACGCTACGAGTTGGAGATCATCTGTTTGTCAGTAAGTTTGTCTACGGACTTAGATCACCCTTTCCCATGAGCAATAAGTGGTTCGTGCGCTGGGGAAGTCCACAACGTGGAGACGTGATCGTCTTCCGTTATCCCGTCGACCAAACTAAGGATTATATCAAGCGTGTTGTAGCGGTAGCAGGAGATAGAGTAAGGGTTTTTGATGATAAAGTCGAAATCAACGGTCAATTACTCAATCGCCTTCCCGTTCAAGAGTACATTTTCACCGAAGACCGTGAGTGCCCAAGTATCTTGTTTTGTGCGGGCCAAGATCGCGGAATCGGTCGGTTCGAGCAAATCGTCGATAAATTCGAAGAGACCAGTCACGGAGATAACGGACATCAATACAGCATTATCTACCAACAGACCAAGAACCATAAGGAACTCCCGGATGATGGACCTGCATTACCTGGCTTAGATTGTGATAACAAATCTTACTGCTTGGTGCAGGATGATCATGTCCTCGTGATGGGAGATAATCGGGATAATTCATCGGACGGTAGAACATGGGGCGGTGTACCGACCTCCTATGTCAAGGGTAAAGCCTTGTTTATATTTGGTTCTCGGGCCGTCGATTCTGGTGTCCGATGGGAGCGAATCGGTCGGATGGTTCGTTGATTGACAAACTAAGACAAAAAGAACGAAGGGAAGTCTAAGGTGTACACAAGAACAGAGATACGACTTGCTGGGGAAGGCAATCACGGGATGATTCAGGCTGGCTTAATTCTACAGGAAGCAGCGGCGATCTACGATGATCTCAATGCCCACCATGTTCAAAGCTATGGTCCCGAAGCTCGAGGTCAAGCAGCGCGTTCGGAAGTCATTATTTCAAACGGTGACATTGATTATCCGAAGGCGACGCATATCGATACGTTCTTGGCTACAACACAAGAAGCGATAGAGCGCTATTCGCACGATTTAAAGCCAGAAGCTATCGTAGTCGTAGATTCAGAAAACGTAACACGAGTGCCCGACGGGATTCGAGTTCTTCCCCTCCCGTTATTGGAAACTGCAGAGCAAGAACTTCAGCGGCCTACGCTGTTGGCGATGCTTTCCTTAGGGGTCGTGGTTGCACTCAGTGAAGCTGTCTCAAAGGATGCTATCGAGTCCGCCGTAAAGGACCATGTCGCAAAAGGCAGTGAGGCTATTCATCTGCAGGCCGTAAGGCGCGGATACGAACTCGCTCAAACTGTTCAAAAATAGACAGTTTGAGCAGGTAAACAAATCATACAAATTAGAATTGGAGCTAAATAAATGGCAATTGAACAAACCCTTAGCATTATTAAACCTGATGCCGTAGCGAAGAACGTTATCGGGCAGTGTTACGCGAAATTCGAAGAAGCCGGTCTTAAGATCGTTGCGACGCGCACTTTGCAACTGACACAAGCGCAGGCAGAAGCCTTCTACGCAGTTCACAAAGAACGTCCTTTTTACGGCAGTCTTGTGGAGTTTATGACAAGTGGTCCCGTAGTTGTTCAGGTTCTTGAGGGTGAAGATGCGATCAAGACGAACCGACGAGTAATGGGAGCAACGAATCCTGCAGAAGCAGAAGAAGGAACGTTGCGGAAACTTTTTGCGACTAATATCGAACACAATGCTGTTCATGGCTCAGACGCCCCGGAAACAGCCAAAGAAGAAATCGATTTCTTTTTTTCGAGAGCTGATATCGTTTCTCGATAACTTTGAGTTGATTGAAGTGAAGTCGGAGAGCACATATTCAAAGTCATCGAGAGATGCCTTAGATTTACGGTCTCTAGACGTAGAGGGACTTAAGGAATGTCTTGAGTCCCTCAAAGAACCTTCTTACAGAGCAGACCAGATATATAAATGGATCCATCAACTAGGTGCTAGATCTTTTGATGAGATGACAAACCTTAGTAAGTCTTTACGACAGAGACTTAATGAGAATGCGACCCTCTCAAATCTTGAAATGGATACTGTTCAGCATGCGCTCGATGGAACTAGGAAATATGCCTTTCGAACATCCCAGGGTGATGTCGTTGAGTCTGTCTTCATTCCCAATGCATCGGCAAATGGTCGGAACACTCTCTGCATTTCGTCTCAAGTTGGCTGTGCAGTCGACTGCAAATTCTGCCTTACAGCGAGTTTAGGTCTGCGCCGGAATCTTAAAGCTGGCGAAATCTCTGAACAACTACTTCGGGTAAAACAGGAACTAGGTAAAGACGTACCCATTCAAAATATTGTTATGATGGGGATGGGTGAACCTTTACATAATTATAGAAATTTATTGAAGGCCCTTCGTTTTATGAGTGATCCCAAAGGGGCCAACATTTCTCCGAGGCGAATTACGGTGAGTACGGCGGGGCTTGTGCCGAAAATTCCAATGCTCGGTCGAGATACTGATGTTTGTCTAGCGGTGTCGCTAAATGCGACAACCAATGATGTTCGCAACGAAATTATGCCCATCAATAAAAAGTGGAACATCCAGGCTTTGCTCAAGGCATGCAAAGAATTTCCTCTCAAAAATCGGCGCCGGATTACATTCGAGTATGTATTACTCAAAGACATCAATGATTCTTTGGCTGATGCGAGACGACTCGCAAAATTATTGCAGCCATTTAAATGTAAGATTAACGTCATCCCGTATAACGAGCACCCCGAAAGCCCATACAAACGGCCGAGCGAAGAAAAGGTCGCCGCCTTTGTAGAAATTCTGCGTAACAAGAGATTTAGCACATTTGTCCGTACTTCTAGGGGGGACGACATTTCGGCGGCCTGCGGTCAATTGGGTGTCGAGACCGGTAATGCCCGGTTGCCAGTGGTTCAATAGTCGAGTCCGTGTTACCGGTACTGAAAATGCGTGAACAAATCATAGGTGTAATTGGCGGTACTGGGCTCTATCAGATGGAAGGACTCGAGAAGGTTGAGAGGATAAAACTCGAGACGCCTTTTGGCGACCCATCGGATGCTTACTTGCAAGGACAATTGGGCGACCAAAAGATGGTTTTTCTTCCAAGGCACGGGAGTAATCACGGTCTTTTGCCTCACGAACTCAATTACCGAGCAAATATTTGGGGAATGAAAAAACTCGGCGTGACTCAGTTAATATCGGTTTCCGCTGTTGGTTCAATGCGAGAGGAAATTGAACCTGGTCATATCGTTTTCGTGGACCAGTTTATAGATCGCACCCGTTCTCGTCCGTCGACTTTTTTTGGTGATGGTGTTGTCGTTCACGTTGGATTTGGGGACCCTGTTTGCTCGTCGATGCGCGCGCACCTACAGATGGTCGGTGCAGAGTCGGGATTCAAATGTCATAATGAGGGAACATATGTTTGTATCGAAGGTCCTCAGTTTTCAACTCGCGCAGAGTCTCATCTATTCCGTAGCTGGGGAGTCTCAGTGATAGGGATGACTAATTTGCCGGAAGCTCGTCTCGCACGAGAAGCCGAAATTGCTTATGCCACGATTGCCTTAGCCACGGATTACGATTGTTGGCATGAAGAAGAGGAAGCTGTCAGTGTAGAGGCCGTCATGGCAGTCTTGAAAGCGAATGCAGCTAAAGCCAAAGAATTGATTAAATTGTATGTGGAGAAACTCCCGCAGAATCTGGAAAGCGAGGCTTGGACTGCGACCCGCTTTGGTCTGATGACTCCGAAGGATGCCATATCCGCTGAACGGTATGCGGAATTAGCTCCAATTCTCGAGCCAATCTTCGAAACGAGTTCCTGAAAATAGAACATCATTTAGGTCGGTCGCCTCTGCCGGATGATTGACGTTACCCCTCGGCCGCTGATATGTAACGGTCCGAATGGTATACAAATGCGTGTAGATTCCTGGGCACTTACAGATGTCGGTCGAACCCGAAAACATAACGAAGACGGTTGGCTAATCGATGAAGATTTAGGCCTGTATGCCGTTGCTGATGGTATGGGTGGCCATGCTGCAGGCGAGGTTGCGTCCGCACAGGGACTCAGAATTGTCCAAGAGGAGCTGTTGAAGAAGAAGTCTTTGATCGATTCCTTTACACAAAATCCCAATAAAAAAGAGCTTCGCGTACAACTTCAAAGGGCTGTGGAGCTTGCTGTGAATGTTGCATCGAGTTCAATTTTTCATATGGCGCAGCGGGATAAAAAACGACACGGAATGGGAACGACTCTGTCCATGGTGTTACTCGCTGGGAATAAAGCTTTTATGGCGCATGTCGGAGACTCCCGAGTATATCTTTATCGTGCCAGTCAGATTCATCAGCTATCGGAAGATCACTCTTACTTATGGGAGCAAATAAAGAAAGGTACGATCACTGTTGAGGAGGCGAAACGGTCGCCGTTCTCAAATGTCATTACGCGAGCTGTAGGAATCACTGAGACGGTACAGGTTGATACGCTCGTATTTGATTTATTGCCTGGTGATACATGCTTACTTTGTTCGGATGGGCTACATGGTTATTTTGAAGACGAACGAGAGCTGGGTGAGATACTAGGTCACGGAGAAGGAGAAGAACTTCCCAAAAGACTGGTCGGTATCGCTAACGCCCGAGGTGGTAAAGATAACATTACTTCGGTTGTCATGCGTCTCCCTGGCGACGTCTCGGATCCTTCAGCAGCGGATGTTATTCGCAAGCTTGATATTCTTCGCAAGATACCTTTGTTTCGGCATCTTGGTTATAAAGAGCTCGTTAAGGTATTGAACCAGACAACTCTTCGGACCTTCAAACCAGGCGATTACGCCATAAAAGAAGGCAGCACGGGAGAAGAGTTTTACATTATTTTGGCGGGAGAGGTCGAAGTCGTCAAAGGCGGACGTCCGCTAACTACATTGGGACCCGGCGTTCATTTTGGTGAAATGGCTCTCGTGGATCATTCTCCTCGTTCGGCCTCAGTCCGAGCACGGATTGATACCCGCTTGATGGCGCTGACCAGAACAGCTTTTTATTCTTTAGTTCGAACCGAAGCGGTTCTTGCGAGCAAGTTGCTTTGGAGCTTCGTTCAGGTTCTTTCTCATCGATTACGGGCGACCAATGAGGCTCTGTCTGGCTTGAACATTGATCTTGATACAACATCGCCGCCTTTTGCGAAGATGGAGCAAATTAAGACGGCAATTCGTTCGGCAAGTGAACCTGGGGGCAACTCCGATTCGGGTAGTGAAAGGTAGTGCAACAACGTGTTTGTCCCACATTGGAAATCTGTCTGGGTCGTGCGAGGTTGAAAAGGTAGCGTGAGAGATTTACCAGAATATGGCATGGGTCACTCTCAAGAAGAGGAGACACGTGTATCTACTGTTTCCCGGATCGTTGATCGCGCAATCACGGGTGAAAGTTGTCTGGTCATGATTTATGGCCCAGATTTAGGTAAGCGTTTCCCACTCATAGGAGATGAGGTCACGATCGGTCGTGGTGCAGACAACGGTATTGTCATCGATATGGATAATGTCTCGCGGTTACATGCCCGTGTTCTAAAAGCCGATGACGGTTTCTACCTTGAAGATCTTGGTTCCACCAACGGCAGCTACGTCAATGATATTGAGGTGAGCCGCGACCGACTTCGTACCGGTGATCTCGTAAAGATTGGTGGCGCGATCTTGAAGTTCATACAGGGAGGCAATATTGAGTCTCTCTACCACGAAGAAATTTATCAAATGACCATCGTCGACGGTCTGACACAAATTCATAATAAGAGGTACTTCTTAGAGTTTCTCGACCGTGAAATGGCACGTTGCTCTCGTTACGACCGGCCTCTATCGCTTGTCATGTTTGATTTGGACCATTTCAAATCGATCAATGATAACTTCGGCCATCTTGCGGGAGATTATGTACTCAAAAGAGTTGCAGAATTGATTTCGAAGCATGTCCGCAAAGAAGAATTGTTCGCTCGGTACGGAGGCGAAGAATTTTCGATTATTATGCCCGAGACGACGGGGAAGAAAGCCGGGATATTTTGTGAGAAAATCAGGCGAATGGTTGAAGAGAGCCCTATTGTCTACGAGCAGAAGCGTATTCCTGTGAGCATTTCGTTAGGTATTGCAGTAATGGGAAAACATCGGGAGCCTCTGCATTTTATAAAAGACGCTGATGACCGTCTCTATGAAGCGAAAAATGGTGGCCGCAATCAGGTGTCTGGCCCCTTAGAAGAAGATTCATAAAAAGCCGAATAGGGCGAGATGCTTTAGCATTTGCCTACTGTGAGTCATGTGTTAGTCACTGCAACATGTCTAACCGTTATATTGTTATTATGGCGGGAGGTTCCGGTACTCGGTTCTGGCCTGCCAGTAGGCACCGTCACCCCAAACAGTTTTTATCGATCGGGGGAGAAACAACGTTATTACGCCAAACCGTGCAGAGAGTTCTAAAGAAATTCGACTGGTCTAACATTATTGTCGTCACTGCAAAGGTGCATGCAAAGCTCGCTAAATCGGAGCTTCCCGAACTCCCGGACGAAAATCTTCTTTGTGAACCCGAAGGAAGAAATACGGCCCCTTGCATTGCTTGGGCAACAGAGACCATTCATCAACGTAATGAAGACGCGGTTTGCGTAGTGTTACCGGCCGATCATTTTATTGCCGAGGAGGATGCGTTTCTCGCTCACGTAGAAGCAGGTATGAATGCAGCAGATGATAGCATCGTTCTGCTGGGCTTGATCCCTACTCGCCCAGAGACGGGCTATGGATATATCGAGAAAGGTGATGAGTTGCCTGAAAAGATTAACCAAATGGTCGTATGTGAGGTGAAGGGATTCAAAGAGAAACCTGATTTAGAAACGGCGACAACTTACCTCTCCGAAGGTCATTACTTGTGGAATAGCGGTATGTTTATTTTTCGCACCTCCGTGATGAAGACAGCACTAAAAGAGAAACTTCCTGAATTGTCCGAGAAGATGGCGCAGATTGTCGAGGACCCCAAGAAAATCGGTCGAATCTATCCCAAGCTTGAAAAAATCAGTATCGACTACGGCGTTATCGAGAGGTCTGAAAATTTGCTGGTGGTGCCGTCGTCATTTGCCTGGTCTGATGTTGGTTCGTGGGAGTCTGCAGATGAGCTTTATCGCAAAGCTCCAGAAGAGAATATTATCTTAGGAGATGCGATTGCCCTGGATGACGTATCAGGCTGTTTTGTTGATTCTCGCGCGGGTCGACTTGTCGCTCTCGCTGGGGTGAAAGACATTGTAATCGTGGACACGACCGACGCACTACTTGTTCTGCCCAAAGAACATTCTCAACGGGTCAAAGAGGTTGTGTCAAAGCTAGAAGAGATAGAACGTGAGGAGTTAATCTAATGGTAGATTCTGGAATTTTTCGCTCGTATGATATTCGTGGCCTTGTAGAGACCCAATTGACGGAGGAAACCGTTGAGCTCATCGGCAAGGCCTATGGCACGATGGCTATAGCCGAAGAGGTTAAACGAGTCTCGGTAGGTTATGACTGTCGAGAATCTTCTCCAGTACTTTCGGACGCGCTTATTCGAGGGATTACGTCAACGGGAATTGACGTTGTCAATTTGGGCTGTGTCCCAACGCCGATTCAATACTTTTCACTCTATCACCTTGATGTCGATGGAGGGATTGAGGTTACAGGTTCCCACAATCCTCCGGAGTACAACGGCTTCAAAATTGCAATTCACAAGGACTCGCTTCATGGTGTGAAGATTCAGGAGATTCGGCAAATTATCGAATCAGGAGAGTTCGCCTCTGGTCAAGGCAGCAGCGAGCGCTTCGATATCTTCCCTGCGTATCAAGAGTTCTGTGCGAACAATATAAAGCTTGGGGACCGCAAACTAAAAGTAGTGGTCGACGGTGGAAACGGGACCGCAGGTCCATTCGCTCTACCTGTATTTAGGGCGCATGGCGTTGAGGTTATTCCTCTGTTTTGTGAAATGGATGCAAACTTTCCTAATCATCATCCTGACCCTACCGTGGAAGAGAATTTGGTTGATCTTCAGCGGGAAGTTCTCGCTCACAAAGCAGACTTTGGAATTGCGTTCGATGGTGATGGAGACCGTATCGGAGTTGTTGACGAAAAAGGTCAGATTCTATGGGGTGATCAGCTCTTGATCCTGTTTGCTCGAGCAATTCTGCAGGAAGAATCTGGCGCGACAATTGTTGGTGAAGTTAAATGTAGTCAAATCATGTATGACGACATCGAAAAGCACGGTGGGAAAGCAGTTATGTGGAAGACTGGTCACAGTCTGATTAAGGATAAGATGAAGAAGGTCAAGGCTGCGATAGCTGGCGAAATGAGTGGTCACATCTTCTTCAAACATAGGTTTTTCGGGTTTGATGATGCCACCTACGCTGGGCTTCGTTTACTGGAGATTGTATCTCAATCTGAGACACCGTTATCTGAGCGGTTGTCGGATCTACCAAAACTTTATTCGACACCTGAACTTAGAGTTGAATGCCCCGAAGAGCTGAAGTTTGAGTTGGTGGACAAAGTCACTGAGTTTTTCAAAGCCGAGGGTCACAAAGTTATAGATATTGATGGAGCTCGTGTTGTTTTCGAAGATGGCTGGGGCCTTGTCCGATGTTCGAACACAGGTCCTATTTTAGTGATGCGTTTCGAGGCGCAAAACCCTGATCGGTTGGCTGAAATTAGGAAGTATATCGAAGATTCGGTCCAGAACATGCGAGAACGCATCTCCTAGGATTTGGCATATACGACGATTGTCCGACATTCTAGAAAAGCGAGTTCCTTTCGGCTATAATGAAGCCGTTACGGTCCTATATCCTGTCGTCTGTTTGCTTAGAGATTTGTTCGGAAGAGCTAGTGATCATTAATACTTTTGCTATGGCAAAACAAAAAAGTCGCGGAACATATGTCCCGAAAAAGCTGGTGTCAAGAAACGAAACGCAAAAATGCTTTACAGAATGCAAGGAAAATGGTAACGTCCGCATCAATTACGAGGGCAATGTAGGATGAATGCCTATAAATGCGCACCTAAATGTCACTGACGACTCGGGGCGTTATCCTTGTAAAAGAGAGTGTGTTCGATGTGAGGTTCATGACAGAACCCATTGATGTCAAACCGCTAAAAAATATGATGAACTTTTACCGCACTGCGTTATTTTTCAAAACAATAAAATGAGCGGAGTGAAGGAGGCACGTTCAGGCCAATGCTAGAACATAATTTTCAAATCGGAGATAAAGCTGTGTATCCAGCCCATGGAGTGGGTGAGGTAACCGGAATTGAGAGCCGCGATGTTTGTGGCGAAGAGCAGCATTTTTACGTTCTCCGTATCCTGGATAACGGCATGAAAGTCATGATTCCCATGGGAGCGAGCGGACCAAATGGCCTTCGCGAAATCATGAATAACCAAGAAGTCGATGAGGTGTTCGGAGTTCTGCGCGAAAAAGAATTCGCGGTGGAGTCAACGACCTGGAATCGTCGCTATCGCGAATACATGGAGAAAATTAAGTCTGGCGAGCCGCGGCAAATCGCTCAAGTCCTGAGAGACCTATATCTTCTAAAGAGTGACAAGGATTTGTCTTTTGGTGAAAGAAAGATGCTGGATACTGCGAAGTCACTCCTCGTCAAAGAGCTGTCTATTGCGAAGGGCATGAACGAAGACGAAGTGGAGCAAGAGTTCACTGATATCTTCCATTGCTAAGCGTTTAGCCTAAAAAAACAATCGAAAAGTCGCCGCCCTTGCAGACAAGGCCGGCGACTTTGTTTTTTAATGAGTTCGAGGTCTAATGAGTCTCTTTGATTTAGTTACAGAATTCACTCCCAGAGGAGATCAGCCTAGTGCGATCGATGGCTTAGCTCAGGGCCTTGCGCTGGGTAAACCATGCCAACAATTGCTCTTGGGAGCGACCGGAACGGGCAAGACTTTTACTGTTGCCAATGTAGCCGCGAAATATAGTCGTCCATGTCTCGTCCTTGTGCATAATAAGACCCTTGCGGGACAGCTATATGCTGAACTCAAGGAGTTATTCCCTAACAACGCCGTCGAATATTTTGTGAGTTATTACGACTATTATCAACCTGAGGCGTATATTCCGTCGACTGACACTCTGATCGAAAAAGACTCGATGATTAATGACGAGATCGACCGAATGCGTCATTCGGCAACACGTTCTTTGTTGGAACGAGACGATGTCTTGGTTGTTGCGAGTGTAAGCTGCATCTATGGCATTGGTGCCTCTGAGGTCTATGAAGGAATGACTTTAGAATTGCGTCCGGGCCAGAGAATTGAGCGCCAAGCTGTTTTGAAGCGAATGGTCGATTTACTCTATGAGCGCAATGACTTTGATTTTCATCGAGGCTGCTTTCGTGTTCGCGGGGATGTGGTCGAAGTGTTTCCTGCGTATGAAGAAGAGCACGCGCTAAGAATTGAGTGGTTCGGAGACGAAATCGAAGCGATACGCGAGGTGGACCCGTTAAGAGGGACTGTCATTCGGGAGCTTGCCAAGATTAACATGTTTCCGGCCAGTCACTATGTCACAACGCCCGAGCGCCGTGCGAAGGCATTGGTGAGCATACGTAACGAGCTTTTAGAAAGGCTTCAAGAATTGAATGCCGAAGGTAAACTGCTTGAAGCGCAACGCCTCGAACAGCGCACAAGCTATGACCTCGAGATGCTTGAGCAAACCGGGACCGTCAATGGGGTAGAGAATTACTCCAGACATCTTTCAGGCCGCGCACCTGGTGAAGCCCCGCCATGTTTGCTCGATTATTTTCCTGATGACTTCCTATTGGTGATCGATGAGTCGCATCAAACGGTTTCTCAAGTGCAGGCGATGTACAGGGGTGATCGAGCCCGCAAGACGACGCTTGTTGAGCACGGATTTCGTTTGCCCTCAGCGTTGGATAACCGACCACTGAAATTTCATGAGTTTGAAAAGTTTTCGAAACGCTGTATTTACGTCTCTGCGACACCTGCAAACTACGAATTTGATCGAACCGAGGGGGCATTTGTTGAGCAAATCATTCGACCAACGGGTTTATGTGACCCAGTAATCATCACGAAGCCCGTCGGTAATCAAGTTGACGACCTACTGGAGGAGATTCAAAAGCGGCTTGGGAGTAATGAGCGTGTGCTCGTGACGACTTTAACGAAGCGTATGGCAGAAGATCTCGCAGAATACGTCCAAGAAGCTGGAATTCGTGCTCGGTACCTCCACTCTGACATAGATACAATCGAGAGGATGGAAATCTTACGGGACCTGAGAAAAGGAGTCTTCGAAGTTCTCATCGGAATTAATCTGCTGCGCGAAGGTCTTGATCTTCCTGAAGTGTCGCTTGTGGCGATTTTAGACGCTGATAAAGAAGGTTTCTTGCGTTCTGAGCGTTCACTTATTCAAACGATAGGACGAGCAGCGAGAAACATTAATGGAACTGTAATTATGTATGCTGATCGGATTACACGTTCTATGCAAGTTGCGATTGATGAAACGAATCGCCGTAGAGAAAAACAAATCGCTTATAACAAAGAACACAACATTACTCCGAAGAGCGTCCAAAGGGCAATTGTCGACCTTCGAGAAGTTGCAGGATTTAAGACAGAGCTGCGGACTCTAACTGAAACAACAGAAGACATGTCACCTCGAGAGCTCGCTGCAAAGATCAAGGAAGTTCAAAAGCAAATGTACGCGGCGGCTGAAGAATTAGACTTCGAAAAAGCTGCGGAGCTTCGTGACCAAATGAATAACTTAAAACAGGGTTCTCTAGGTGTTCCAAAAGAGAAGGTGCAGAAGCCTCGCCGTCGTTCCAGAGGCAAGAAGGGCCGCAAGAGACCTTAGCATGAGAGATTGGAAGTCGTTTGCGCGAAATCTCCCCGACCAACCGGGGGTTTACGTCTTTTTGGATAAATTCAATCGTGCGGTATATGTCGGAAAAGCTAAATCTTTACGTAAGCGCGTACAAAGCTATTTTGGTGAGGCCACGACTGATTATCGCCGCTTCATCCGGAAACTGCCTACGATACTCCACGACATTCAGACTCATGTGACAAACTCTGAAAAAGAGGCCTTGCTACTTGAGCGTGAGCTCATTCGAAAACATTCACCTAGATTCAACGTCATATGGAAAGACGATAAACAGTATCTTTGCCTGCGGATAGATCCTAAACATGAGTTCCCTTGGGTGCAGATGGTAAGAAAAATGAAGAAGGATGGGGCGAGATATTTTGGACCATTTCATTCTTCGAATGCAGCGCGTAAGACACTAAAAGTCGTCAATAGACATTTTAGATTGCGTACATGTTCAGATCGCGAAATGGCTCAACGAAACCGACCATGCCTCGAGTACCAAATAGGGCGGTGTCCAGCTCCTTGTGTATTCGATATAGACAAGGAAGCTTATGAAGCCGATGTTGCAGACGCTCTGCTCTTTCTTGAAGGTCAAGAACCAGCCTTGTTGAAAAAACTTGAAGCAAAAATGTGGTCCGCCTCGGAAATGTTCGACTACGAGTTAGCAGCGCAACTACGTGACCAAATACAGGCGATACGCAAGACGCTACAGCGTCAAAATACCGTTATGTCGTCGATGAGAGACCAAGATGTGATTGGTTTTTTCCGAGACGACACGCAGCACTGCATTGTGATTATGGAAGTAAGAGAAGGGCGCGTTCGAGATTTTCATCGCACTCACTTTAAAGCGAGTTCACTTGAGTCGTCAGATGTTCTTCAGACTTTTGTTTTGCAATACTACTTAGACCACCAAGCAATGCCACATGAAGTTGTTTTACCCTTTCAATGTCGCGATTTAGAAACGATACAGGAACTCCTTACTGAACAACGAGGAAAAAAGGTTGTTGTTTCGATCCCTCAGAGAGGTGAGCGAGTAAGACTCGTAGAACTGGCGAATGAAAATGCTAAACATGGATTTGAGGAACGTCGGAAAAAAGACCAGTCAAAAGCCTCAACCTTAGAAGGGCTGAAAACGAAACTACATCTTCGTCACTTGCCGGAGAAAATCGAGTGTTTTGATGTTTCTCATTTTCAAGGAGACGAAATCGTCGCATCCAAAGTTACTTTTGTGAACTCGTATCCAGAGAAGCGCTCTTATCGTCGATACCGAATCAAAGGCATGGACAATCAGAACGATTTTGCCTCTATGTACCAAGTTGTGAGTCGAAGGACGATCAGAGGGCTAGAGGAGAATGATTTACCGCACCTCATGGTCATCGATGGCGGTAAGGGGCAATTGGGAGCAGCCCGTGCGGCTTTACGTGATCTGAACGTTGAGCACATTGATATCGTGGGCTTGGCGAAAGAGCGAGGTTTAGATGCGGCGAAGAAACCTGAGCGCGTTTTTCGTGAAGGGGCTAAGGCGGCCATTATGATCCCAACAAGCGCTCCTGAGATGCGGCTTCTGATGGCGATTCGAGACGAGGCGCACCGTTTCGCGGTGACGTTCAATCAGGCACGGCGAGCCAAGAAAACGCTTAGGTCCGAGCTCGACGATATCCCTGGTGTTGGGCCCAAACGTCGGCGAGCTCTTCTCACTGCTTTCGGAAGCCCAGAGCGTGTCGCCAATGCAAGCCTCGAAGAATTACTGACTGTGGAAGGGTTTGGCCATCACCAGGCGATGCGGGTTTTCGATCATTATCGCGGAAACGGCTGATTGCAAATGTTGGGCCTAAACGTAGATACTTGAATCTTCCGGTTGACTACCAAAAGACTGACGCATATCCCTCTTGCACATACAGGCTGATAAAGAAGATGCGTCTATACCGAAAAATTATACCAAAACTGTCCAAAACCATTATTTCAACCCTCAAAAATGATGGAGACGTTGAAATCGATGATTCGAAATTGGAAGAGGCCGAACTCGATATTGCGGCTATTCTCGTAGAATACTGCAACTCAGAAGATCGGCTGAATCAGGATACGCGGGACGCCCTCTCACGTCGTGGTCTATCTCCAGACCGCTTCGCCCAAGTAAAGCGAACACTTGCTGACGCTCGAAATCACAAAACGGGTGAGGACGGGCTCGAATACGTCATTAATCAGATGCTTGAGGGACTTATGCATTCTCGAAACATCGAGGAAGTATTTGCGGAAGACCATGAAATGCGAAAGAAACTACAAACTTCTATGTTCAAGTTCCTGGGTATTGATGAACAAATCGACAGGGATGCTCGCGGCCGCCTGAAAAACCTTCGCGAAGGCAGTGCCGAGTGGGAAGTTGAATACGAAAAAGTCGTCGGCCAACTCAAACGCGCTCGAGGCCTCGCATAACTCCATTTTCTTACCAAGCTCAGCTCTGAGCTTCGGTCTTTATTTCTCTAACTGACAATGAGCTCACGAATGATTGGTTCGCCGTAGGCGTATACCAATGAACGACTGTCATGATGGTCAAGAACTATAAAGTTGCCCCGACACCCCGGAAGTAAGCTTCCTACATCTGTTCTTTTCAGCGCATGAGCAGCACCTAGTGTGATTGCCCGAATTGCTTCGTCCACCGTGAGCCCCATCTGTGTTGTCGCGAGTGTTGCTGCGAGGGGCAAATTATTTAGCGGTGAGGAGCCTGGGTTTGAGTCTGTAGCCACAGCAACCTCGATGCCCGCATCGACTAACTTTCTTCCAAGCCCGCGAACGTCGTCTCCTAAGAATATACCTGCACAGGGAAGCAGCCCTCCGATGACGCCGCTTTGTTGCATTGCGCGTATCCCGTCTTCGCTAATGTTTTCTAAATGATCAGCAGAAGCCGCATGAATTTCTCCAGCGAGTTCTGCGCCACCGCATGCAGTAATTTGATCGGCGTGTATCCGTGGTATGAGATCAAATTCCTTGGCTCTCGTAAATATGCGTCTTGCCTCGTCTACCGTGTACGCGTTCTGCTCGACAAAAACGTCAACGAAACGAGCTAACTTATGATTTGCGACATAGGGGATAATCTCGTCCAAGATCTCATTTATGTAAGACTCTTTTGATTGATCATACGGTACAGCGTGTGCAGCGAGAAGAGTCGATTCGACATCCCATCCTGAGTTGCGAACTTGTTCTGCGGCTTTTAACATATTAATTTCGTGGATGACTGAGAGTCCGTAGCCTGATTTTACTTCCGTGGTCGCGATTCCGTAGCGCGCCCGACTTTTGAGTCTCGCTTCTAGCTGAGCCGCTAGTTCTTCAACACTCGCAGAGCGCGTTGCTCTAACCGTCGTTAGGATACCACCACCCGCCGCAGCGATTTCCGAATAGCTCACGCCCCGTGAGCGATCTGCAAAATCTGATACTCGGTCACCAGAGTAAATCAGATGGGTATGAAAATCGACGAGAGCAGGAAGAACGGCTTTCCCGCCTGCGTCATAGACTTCGATGTCTTTTGGCAGTTCAGGTAAATTCTTGGGCTCGCCTAGCCATGACACGAAACCATCGATAATAATCATTTCGTATCCTATGAGTCGGTCGACTCCTGTACCTTCTTTTTGTGGGATACAAATTTCCGAAGCGTTTCGTAGGTAAAGTGATGTCGACATTAGGCGCCTTTTGCTTGCTTTTGCTTTTGTTTAGACTCCTCCGACGCAGCTTTTTTTAGAAGCGCAATGGCTGCTCTGAGCCTTCGTCGAGTTAGCGCACGACCCATAATTGCCATTGTGTCAAAGAGAGGAGGAGTGGCCTTGCTCCCTGTGAGAGCAATTCGGAGGGGCATAAAGAAATCGCGACCTGACCACTCTTTGCGTGCAATATACGCGCGCGCAAAGGCTTCAAGTGCTTCAGGAGTGAAGTCTAACTGACGGTCCAGTTCATCTGCAAAACCTTCAAAGGCTTTTCTTAGCTCTTTATACGTTCTTTTCTTGGGTTTCATTAATGTGGGATCAAACTCAAGGTCACCACAATAGAAATACTGAGTAGCCGGAAGGAATTGCTCAGTTACGTCGATACGGCCTCGCATAAGAGGAACCAAAGCTTCTAGACGTTCCCGGGTAAATAGCGTTTTCTCAAGGTGACTTATTAGGTCTGAATCTGTCATTTTTTCTCGGAAATATCGTCCATTAAGCCAAGTGAGCTTTTCTAAATCAAAAATCGGACCTCCGAGGTGCATTCGGTCCCAAGTGAAATTTGCAATGAATTCGTCGAGGTCGAAAAGCTCCTTCCCGTCAGGCATGGTCCATCCCAACATCGCAAGATAATTGAGAACAGCGGGTGGAAGGAAACCACGTTGCTGATAGTCTAAGATAGAGACCGGATTCTTGCGCTTCGAAATTTTAGATTTGTCGGGATTACGAAGCAACGGCATGTGTATGAATACGGGAGGCTCCCATCCAAACATATTATATAAGACCACATGTTTGGGCGTGGAGTTAATCCACTCCTCTGCGCGAATTACGTGGGAGATTTCCATAAGGTGGTCGTCCACGACGTTTGCGAGATGGTAAGTCGGAAATCCGTCTGATTTAAGCAATACTTGATCGTCAACTTGTTCATTTGCAATCCTGACCTCTCCTCGTAATCTGTCTTGAACAATGGTCTCTCCCTCAAGCGGCATTTTCATTCGAACAACGCACGGAACGCGTGCGTCGAGTTTTGCTTTAATCTCTTCTGCGCTTAGGTTACGACAATAACGGTCATAGCCCACGGTGGCCTTTTCCTTACGTTGTTTTTCACGAAGCTCATCGAGGCGCCCTTTGCTGCAGAAACAACGATAGGCATGTCCCGAATCGATCAGTTTTTCAACGTACTCGCAGTAGATATCGCCGCGCTCGCTTTGCCTATAGGGGCCGTGTGGTCCGCCTTTGTCAGGACCTTCATCCCATTCCAGGCCAAGCCACCTCAGCCCTTCCATTATTTGCTTTTCCCATTCCAGCTTACTTCGCTCTCGGTCGGTGTCCTCAATCCTCAGGACAAATTTGCCGCCTTGTTGGCGAGCAAAAGCGAGGTTGAATAGAGCAATGTAGGCGGTGCCAACATGAGGCTCGCCGGTGGGACTAGGCCCAATTCTTACGCGTACTGGTCGTTCAGACATTGTGCTAGGTCTAGCAGGGTAGGGGGCACACTTGAACTACGAAATGATGGTTTGCTAATAATAATATAGCGATTCGTCGCGTAGCTTACTTTTGTTTGGGTTTTTTGGGAGTTGGGGCGACCTGTAGGTCGGGAGTCGTTAGCCCCCCACGATTGAGTGTCGGTGTTTGGCGAGCTTGGTTAATGATCTTCGGGTCTCCCTTTACGAATACCTCTATTTTGGCCTGACTACGCCAGGATGAAATCGCCTCCCGGACTGCGTTGTTACGACGTTGCGCGCGAACCGTACGAGAGATTTGCTCCTTCACATCTTCGAAGGATTTTTGATTAGCCTTTTGATGATCTGTTTTCAGAATGATGTGATAGCCAAACTGAGTAGTGACGAGGTTTGACACTTTTCCTTTCTTGAGTCCCCATGCTGCTTCCTCAAATGGTTTGACCATTCGTCCTTTTGTAAAAAATCCGAGGTCGCCACCGCGGTCTTTCGTAGGGTCTTCGCCATATTTCTTGGCGAGTTCAGCGAAAGAGGCAGGGGCCTTTTTCGCTTCTGCGAGCACTTTTTTTGCGAGTGCTTTTTTCTTCTTTTTTTCTTCGTCACTGGCATTGGCCGGAACACGAAATAGGATATGGCTTGCTTTAATTTTCTCTTTCTCGTTGTACTTGTCTTTGTTCTTTTCGTAAAAATCGGTGAGATCTTTGTCCTGAATAACGACGTTGTCGCTCACTTTCGCGAATACTTGCTCTCGAATTAGATTAAGACGAAATTGAGCTTTCATACGCTCCACGGTTTCTCCGGTCCGTGCAAGAAATGCTTCGAAGGCATCTGGGGTTCCATAGCGCTTTTTGTGAGCCTCCCATTTCACGCCGAAATCCTTTTCAGGGACGTCAACCTGCATTTCTTTTGCTTTTTGCCGAATGATTTCTGCATCAACGAGTCGCCTCACAAGGTTGTCCTTGAGTCGCTCTTTTAGCTGTGGTTTGACGGGATGTCGTGCGCGTTGATAACGTCGTAAGGTTCCTTCGAATTCGACGAGAAACTGTTCGGCGGGAATTTTAGCTCCATTCACAACAGCGACGGGACCTTCGATCTTTGGGAGGTCTATAGGGGCTTCTTGTGGCGAATCGGTTTCACTCTTTGATGCTTTTTTCTCGGTCGGGGCTTTCTTCGCCGAGGTGTCAGACGATTTATCTTCCGACTTCGTACAATGTAGCAGGCTTAGGCTGAGCACAGAAATCGTGAGAGTTTGAAGTAGTTTTCTCATGAAGACCGTCTACAAAATGACAGGGTTCGGGTCAACGGAAGGATTATCGAACAGTATTTCCTGCGATTAACAGTAAAACTATGATTCATTCTCTCGATGAATTCGGTATGGGACGAATCAGCAAATTCAGTAGCCTTTCACCGCACTAGAGTCCTCATATGGGTTCGAAACCCATTTTTTTCGTTGGCTGTGACATGGGTAGTTGGTCTTTATCTATCTATATCTCCTGGGGATTTAGCTCTATTCGGAATGTGGGTGTTGTTGGCTACGGCCATCCCGTGTTTTTTTAGCAAACCGAAGGCCAAGAGATTACCCCTGCTATATTTGGGCGTCTTTGGTCTCGGCAGTCTGGTGGGGGCGCGTTACAATCTAACCGAGGTCGTCGATAAAAGCTCTTATGATGGGGTCCGAGTATTTTCGGCGCTTGTACGCTCAGGCCCTTTTCACGGCGAGAGGCAGTCATATGTCGATGTACAACTGGTAAGTACCTCCACTGGTTTTCAGGGAAATATGATAGCGAGCTACGGTGAGGGCGTGCAGCTGAAAGTGCAGCGAACGCCTGACGAAAGCGTCCAGGACTGGCCGTGCGGAAGGCCAGGCGATGTCATCCGAGTGATAGGCAAACTCAAACCACGTAAAAAGGCATTGGCTGACGAACCGAGGAGAGGGCAGTGGAATTCGGAAAACCGAGGTTTATCTTATTTTGCGACGCTGAATAGTCGTGATCTTTGCATGGTCACGTATCCGAAAGCGGAAACAGGTGGACACGTTATTCTGCAAGATTTTCGAGCTCAGCTTGCGACAGACCTTTATATGAACAGCCGTTCGGACACCTATTCGTTTCTGTTGGCTCTACTTATTGGTGAGAAACGATTGATGTCGCAGAGCACAAAAGACTTACTACAAAAAGCTGGTCTGTCTCATTTGGTCGCGGTGAGTGGACTGCACTTCGGTATCACTGTGGGCTCCCTACATATTCTGTTTTTGGTCCTTTTCCGCGTACTCGCCTTGTATTTTAGGGGATTTCGTATCCATCGCTGGGCCGCTTTATCAACGATCCCGTGTGTATTTGCTTTTGTGGTCCTTACCGGAGGCAATCCATCCTGTGTACGTGCGGGAATTATGTTTTTATTTTTCTTATCGAGTCAGATCTTGAACAGACAAACGCAGCTTTTGTCTGTCTTGACGCTAAGTATGGTCGTTATTTTGGCGTACGATCTTCAAGGTCTTTTTGATGTGTCCGTTCAACTCTCTTTTGCCGCTGTATTTGGTATTGTTAACTACACAAACCAACGTAGAGCCCGAGCTTCACGTCCCAGTTTCGGGCGCTTCCGTACTTTACTCGACGGCGTAATGGGCGTGACGGTTGCGGCCAGTCTCTTTACGATGCCCCTGGTTCTCTATCACTTTCACTGGTTATCACTGAGTGGCTTTGCGCTGAATTTGGTGGCGACGCCTCTTATGTCTCTCATGATTCTCCCGGCGTTACTGCTGGGCGTTCTCAGTGAAGTGATGAACTTATCACTAAGTGGGTTATTTGTTGCTTGTTCTGAATTAGGCATAGACCTTCTTCTGGCTCTCGCTCACTCATTTAGAGCCATGGACTGGCTTGGATTTTATGTGACGCCGCCAAGTACAATGACCATAGTTTTAGCCTGGTTGACGCTCAGTTTTATCTTCCACTTGAGGAAACCTTACCTTTGGTTCGCTCATTATTTTCGACCAGTATGTATAGGCTCATTCGTTTTCGTCTTAGCGACAATGGCGCCCTTTACAGGCAAAAGCGAGCTATGCGTCCACTTTATTCCGGTAGGCCAAGGAGATGCTGTCTTTTTGGAGTTTCCTAATGGTCAGTCGATGCTCATCGATTCTGGCCCCAGCTTTGCTCATTATAGTGCAGCTAAATCGATCATCGGACCTTATATTCGTCGTCGCGGTTATACTTATATTGACGCGGTAGTCATTACCCATTCTGATAATGATCATGCTGGAGGTATAGCTGATATCCTTCGTGAGTTTGAGGTAGGCCAAGTATACTGGAACCTCCAAACAGTGAATGGAAGAGCAGAAAGACGGCAAGAATTGAAGCGCAGTGTATCGTTGGTGAAGGGCGATAAAATGAACTTTGGTAAGGTTGAGCTGCAGGTCCTTCATCCCGATTGTCTGGGCGCGTGTCTTACATCTGTATCGGAGAATCAAAGATCAGCTGTCATTCGTTTGGATTATGGCGCAACTTCGATGCTGTTTACGGGGGATATAGGTGCCGAATCTGAGCAGAAGCTGCTTCAACATTCCACGGAACTCCTCGATGTTGATGTTTTGAAAGTTCCTCATCATGGTAGCCGTAGTTCGAGCACGCTTCGATTTTTACAAGCGGTTTCTCCCGAATTCAGCATAATCATGGTTGGTGCTAAAAATCGCTTTGGTCACCCTCATGCTGAGGTGTACAGAAATCTGCAAACCTTCTCGTCGAGACAGGTGCTCAGAACGGATACGAATGGCCTTGTTCAACTCGTGAGCGACGGACTCGCTCATAGAGTACAAGTTGAAAATCCTTAAAAAAAAAGCCCGGGAGACCCGGGCAAAATCAAATACGATAGAAGAAATCCCGAGCCCGCCCAACTTATTTTGCTTCTTGTCATTGGCCATCAACAGCTCGGTGATTGCGTGTTAAAGCTAAAGCAAACAGTGTGCCAGTTCAACTTCTCGTAAATCACTAGTTTTTGCGGCCCGAAGTCGACTCTATACTGTCCAATGGACTGTCCAGAATACTATCCAGTGTGCCAATCAGAGTGTTTTTGACGGTTTACCTGCTTTTGCTGCCTCGACGAATTCCCTATAGATTCTATCGGAAACCCTGTCGTCGAGAAGTTCGGGATGCCACTGCACTCCTACTACGTAGTGGCTGTCGCTCTTTTTTCGAATCATTTCAATGATTCCGTCCGGGCTAACCCCTTCAATCAAGAATTGCTGAGAGGCAGTTGCTAAGGCTTGATGGTGCGTTGAGTTGACCTGAATCGAAGAGTTGCTAAGCGCGGCCCCTAAGGGGCTTTCTTGGCAAAGTATCACTTCGTGGTACGGAAGCAATGGCGATGAAGGCTGCTCATGGTCAATCGCGTCTGGTACTTCTGCGTTAATGTCTTGATATACGCGACTACCAGTCATTGCTCCGATCAGTTGCATCCCACCACAAATACCCAAAATCGGGACTTCGTGGAGAGACGCATAACGAATAAGATATGACTCAAAATTGGTTCTTCCCGGCTTTAGTTGATCAAGGCGCACATCTTCTTGCTTGGCTTGCCCGAAAAGCTCGGGTGGAATGTCGAAATGCCCGCCAGTGACCACCAGGCCGTCCATTTGTTCCGTTAGGTTCTCAAGTAGTTCTTCGTTCTCCGTCGGAGCTACATAGAGCGGCACTCCACCCGCTTTTTCTACTGCATCACCATAAGCCTGCTTGGTTTGAACGACCGGAAGTTGAACTCCTTTTCGGTCTACGTTTGAGGTATCAAGTGTAATTAGGATTTTAGGCCACATTTTGATTTGCCTCCCTAAGTCTCTGGCGAACTTCGTTTGGTCCACCAAGCGCGGAGATGAGGGCTACGCTATTAGCTCCGTGGTCAATAACTTGCCTGACGGAACTAATTTCGATGCCGCCGATGGCCACTATAGGAATGTCTGAGTTCCTTGTTCTGAGTAATTCGCAGCAATGTGATAGTTTTTCTAGACCAATTGTTGGGTCGGGATTGGCTTTGGTTTTTGTTGGAAAAATAGGGCCCAGCGCTACGTAGTCCAGTGCCTGTAATGGAGCGCATGCAATTTGTTCTTCGGAATGACAAGAAAGCCCGAGAATAAGCTCTGACGAAAAGTTCTCCCTGATCAAGGTGGGAGGTAAATCGGTTTGCCCGAGATGAACACCCGCTGCGCCAGTTGCAATGGCTATGTCAGGGCGATCATTGACCAGGACTCGGCATGCAGTGCGAGACGACTCTTTGAGGCAAAACTCGACCCAGAGACAAAAATCACGGTCTGATAGCTGCTTTGCTCGTACTTGAAACAGATCGATTCCCGCGTCTAAATAGGCATGAATCATGTGCTTACTTGACTCGCGAGTGGACGTATCCGTCAGATTTAAAATTGGATAGATGTGGGGCAGGGACAACAACACTTTGCTCCGTCGCTGATATTGAACCACTGGGCCGGCTGCGGCAATCGTCATTTTTAGATTTACGAAATTCGCGCCATTGAATGTTCGGTTTTCGGAAAAATCCGGTCAATGACCACAAGATTGTATTTTTACTTTTGTGGCATGAGACTTGCCAAGCTAGATGCTTATGCCTAGCAAGACGCAACGAAAGGGTGCCCGCTCTGAAGAGCTGGCCGAAACCTTATTACGGAAACTCGGATATCAAATTATTGGAAGAAATTGGCGATGCGGGCATGTCGAAATAGATCGGATTGCCTGGGATGGCGAGACACTGGTCTTTGTCGAAGTGCGCTCACGTAGGACGAGTAAAAATGGAACGCCGCAAGAATCGATAGGTCGTCGCAAAAGAAGGCTTTTAGAGAAAGCAGCAGCGCTCTATCTCCAAGGCGTTGCGATTGAGCCGTCCCCAGCCATCCGGTTCGATGTCGTTTGCTTGGTTGATGGCGAATGCGAACTGATCAAAGATGCATTCGACGTGTTCGAGCTCCCCAGACAATCCTCGATTTGGGTGATATAGTGGAGTCGTCTTGTCGAACACTCTGTATTTGGTCTCAACACCCATCGGAAACCTAGAAGATATTACACTCCGCGCTTTGAGGGTCCTCAAAGAGGTACATTTGATCGCGTGTGAGGATACTCGCGTTACGCAGAAGCTTCTCAACCACTTCGAAATCAAGACCCCCACAACGGCGTTTCATGCGCATTCTTCAGCGAGTAAACGGAAGAACCTTCTAGATAGAATACAGCAGGGCGAGGATATTGCACTCGTTAGCGATGCAGGAACGCCTATCGTTAGCGATCCAGGAAGCTTGTTGGTACAAGAAGCGGTCGTATTAGATATACAAGTTGTACCAATCCCTGGTCCGTCCTCTGTTTTAGCGGCATTGGTTACTTCGGCGCTTCCGACTGCAAACTGGACTTTCCTGGGGTTTCTTCCTCGGAACAAAAAAGCGCAGACAGAGGCTTTGTCCAGGGTCGAGTCACTGGATTCTACTCTCGTATTGTTCGAGTCCCCGCATCGTACGGATTCTACATTGCGGATTTGCACCGAAGTACTCGGACCAAGACAGGTGTGTGTGGCGAGAGAGATTACGAAAAAATTTGAAACATTTTATCGAGGAACATTCGAGGAAGTGTTGCAAGCATTGCCTAAACCGTTGAAGGGAGAAGTCGTGATCCTAATTGCGCCGAATGAGCGTCGAGATGAATTGGAAAATGCCACAGAACAACAAATGCTGCTTTCGGCCAAACAACTTCTCGAGAGCGGTTCTTCATCTACGGAAGTAGCCAAGGCGATGAACCACCTTTATGGACTGAAAAGAAAAGAGGCGTATCAATTAGTGTTGAAGGCGAAGTCGGAAGACTTTCACGCCTGACCGAGTGCAATCGGCTGTTTGAGCGCCCTAGGGGTCAATGGGAAGAGGAGGTGGAATCGATTGCCCTTTGGAAGCCGTCATCGATGTTTGTCTCGCTTGCTCTTCGAGTAATTTTTCCAATTCTGTTCGTATAATTGTTTCTGCAAGCTCTGGAATAACCTCCCAAGCGACTTTTTCCATGACATCACGAGCAATGGTTACAAGTTCATCTCGACTCAATGTTTGCGTGATGAGCTCCTCTCCTGTTGCCGCGATTGTTTCAGCTCCACGTTCGGCCACCATTGCGACTGCATCGGCGACAACGGCTGTTGCATTTAATACAGCAGAAGGATCACGACTGATCGGGGTGCGAACATTTTCCGTGGAGGCTGGTTCAAGTTGTGAGTCGACAAGGGCTTCGGCCACCGGAAGTTCGCCATGGGCTGCAATTTCTGTGGGTAGGTTGGTCTGAGGAGCGGCAGGCGGAGTGCTCGTCCAGTTGTCTTGAGCAGGTGTTGGAATTGGTGGGTCCGAAAAATCATCATCGGTAGGTTCAGCAAGGGACCAAACATCGACATCAACGGCTGCGTTGGCGCGAAGTTCATCCGGAGATGGGGGAGGCTCGAGAGTAGGGCCACCTTCGTTAAGCATCTCTTCTGCTTCTTCTTCGTCAAAGTCTACGGCGATGTCGTCACTCGCCGATGCAAGGTCTCCAGAACTCAGCTCGACGTCCCGAGATTCCTCTGATGTTGATGAGGCGGCCAGCAGCTCGGCTTCGTGCGCATCTTCAGCTGCCGCAGCAGCCATGATGTCTGACATCGGTGCACCGAATGCCGGTTCAAAAGGCAGTTCCTCCGCTTGTTCAAATTCCTGCGCGGCCTCCGCATCACCTGATTCTGACTCAATACCCTCTACTGGGATATCGAAGTTGTTGTCTTGATGGTCGATGGTGTCTTTACTATCAGGAATGCGTTCGTCTTCTTCATCAAAGTCCAGAGCAGGTTCTTCCAATGCGACATCAAAGCTGTCGTCCTCGTCATCGATAGTCGTTTCGTCGTCCGTATTGGACTCGAGCGCTGGTTCTTCTACGGCGAGGTCGAAGTCATCATCAGCGTCTGTTTGTTCGGTCTCTGCATCAAGTTCTTGAGACGGCATGAGAGAGTCAAATTCTGACATGTCTAATTCTGCGATACCGTCACTTTCGGATGGAATATCTCCCGTAGACGGAACATCTAGCCCATCCGTGAATGCATTGAACTCAGAGTCGGCGGCGAGCTGTTCTTCACTCGGTGCTGCGGACGACTCAGATTCTGCAGTAGCCTCTAAATCCTCATTTTCATTTGCGGACGTATCGAGGGGCTGGTTTGAATTTTGCTCCAGCGCTTCTTCAAATTCTACGGGTGTGTCGATTTCAAAAGAATCGTCCGCGTCTTCTGATACAAAGTCGGCGTCTGAATTGGACATTGCTCTGGAAGAGGAGTCAATTGCGCCTATTACAGGTGCAGAAGCAGAACTAGGAGTAGCGACACGTTTGAGCTTCATCTTGCCTAGGGCCGCCGCACCAGGATTCTCTGGTGCAGGTTCCGTGACTGCAAGAGGGATAGATTCTTCGTCTATGGGCACCTCCACTGCATTCTCAAGGTCTTGTGGTGTTGGCTCAATCGTTTCTCTTTCGGCCGCAAGCTGCTGCCCAAATGTCGCAGGTAAATCGCTCCCCGCACTTAGACCACATAATTGATTAACTTGATCGATAAGCGTTTGGGTTTCGAACGGTTTCTGCATGGATGCATTTGCCTCGACCATTGATGCTCGCCGGTCATCAATCTCTTCGGATGCACCGCTAAGGAGTAAAACAGGAATATGTTTGGTCCGGTTATTCGAGCGTATCTCGTCGCATAATTTATAACCGTCCATTTGGGGCATGCTTACGTCAGCAACTACAAGGTCTGCGGCATTTTCAGTAAGCCAAGAGAGAGCTTCTTGTCCGGTGGATGCTACGAATACTTCAAACTCCGTCGCACGGAAGGTATACTCAATGACGGTTTGAATCGTCTTGCTGGTGTCGGCGACCAATATACTGCGTGTCATAAAAATCCTTGTGTCCCTGTTTCGGAAACCCCGAGGCTAGGTCGGGCCGAGTCTCCGCATTCAAAGGTTATTCGAGAATCAAGCTTAATGCCACTTTTCGACGTATATTCCATAGTTAAGGCTCAGCTTTTGGCCTTGGTCCTCTACGAATAATCATTTCGAGGCGATTTTCTTCGTCCAATTGAACGTCGAGGATTTGTCGGGTTGTTGGGTGGTATTCACCCTGACTCGCCATGACTATCGACCAAGATTTTCCAACATCGACCACTGTCGGAACTTTCCGCAGTGCCTCTTTATCGCGGTCTTCGACGGAGAGGGTGAAGGTTTCCCCTCGTTTAAGCTTAGGGATCGTGACAGCGAAGCGCATCTGTACCCGGAACGCGTTTCGAGAGTCGGCTCGAGAATCGAGGCGTTGCATGTTGGATTCTCTCTGTACGAGCCGCGTGAGTTCTCCGTTAATGTTCATTCGGAGGAACATAACCGCGGTCCGTTCGATGTACGCTGTGAGTCGCTCCTGTTCTTCCCCACTTAGGCGACCGTCCGCGTCGCGATCATACAAAGCCCGGAGAAGCGTGGCTTCTTTTCCTGTCGAAATTGTGTAGCCGACCGTTACGAGTATGGATGCATCGCGTAATTCTATGGTCAGGAGCTTAGGATACCGAGTCCGGTGCGCTTCTGCGGATGGGCTGCTGCTGAGCAAAACCAGAACAAATACCACGAAACATAACAGCGTTATTCGCTTCATCTTGAGCTTGAGAATTCAATGGTTTCGACAGAAATACAAGGCCCGAACGAAGCATAATGCGCCGAATTACCAAGGATATTCGAGGAAACTGACCTATACGCAACGGAAGCATGCTCGCAGAGGACCCTAATGTTCTCGGACTCGGCTTTTGGTTCTTGGTGGATATGGGACATAAGTAGTAGGACAAGGCTGCGCATCTTAGGAGTTGTTCATCCACCAGCTTGGGAGAAAGCACTGAGAGCGGGAGCTAACGTTGCGGAATTCGCCGATCGCATTCGGAGACTATATTATAACGCGTCGCATTGCACGAGGTGGGATGGCGGAGATTTTTCGGGCCATTGGCAATCGTAAAATGTCGGGAAACCAATCCAATGGTGATTGGGTCGCGATAAAAATGATGCGCAGTGAGCTTGGCAATCGAGATTTACGCGTAAAGCTATTCGAAAGAGAAGCTCGAATTGTCGAAGCGATTAGGCATCCAAACGTTGTGCCTTTGTACGAGCATGGCGAAGCACTTGGGCGACAATTTCTCGCAATGGAGTACATCTCTGGGAAGAACCTGGCGCAGATTACGTCTCGGGAACCGGGTAAGAAGACCTCAGCATTGCCTCTGGCTTTGGCTCTTCGAATAGGTCTCGAGTGTTCTGCCGGCCTAGGTTACGCTCATCAACTTCGCGACGAACAGGGTGATCCGATGGAGATCGTGCATCGTGATATTAGCCCCGGTAACATTATGGTTAGCTACGATGGGCTGATCAAAATCTTGGATTTTGGCGTCGCCAGAATGAGTGAGACCAACGGAATTCACACACAGACGGGCACTCTTCGTGGAAAGTTTGCGTATATGTCACCGGAACAGACACTCGGAGCAAATGTTGACGCTCGGAGTGACGTTTTTGCTTTTGGCATTGTGCTCTACGAAATTCTTACCGGTGAGAATCCATTTCGAGGAAATAGCCCGATCACAACGCTGGAACGGGTCCAAAGTCATCGCCCGGCGCCTCCTAGCAAAGTAAATGTCAAGCTCCCGAGAAGTCTAGACGGGATACTTGCAAGATGTCTTGCGAAAGACGCCCGTCGGAGATTTCGAGACGGTTCCGAAATTCATGAATCGCTTTTAGAATTTGCAAAGGAGTACGTACCAGCAACTCAAGCAGAGGTAGTACGCTTCTTAGATATACATTTCAGCCGAGACCATTGGCGTGAGGATGATGCACTCAAGAATGAACATGAGCAGGCTGAGGCTGTGAAGGCACTTGATTTTCGGAATCACCAGCCCTCCTTGAGTCTGCATGATCCTAATTTAATAGAGGCATCAAAGCTTGAACAAGCGTCTCAGTCTGAGCTTGTTGCTGTTGTTTCAGGTTTGCTTACTGGAGAAGGCCCGAGTGTCGAGGAGCCTCAAGCGACCTCATTGAGTGACACGCCTTGCGATATTATACCTGCGAGTCCTTTATTCGAAGATGGTGATACAGCGGCAGACACTGCGATAGAGACAGTTTTCGATGACGGTATTTCACAACAGCTCTCGGTGACTCGCTTGAGGGACGACAGTAGCATCGCAGATGACGAGTCGATACATGTCCGCAACGAGATACCTACGGTGCGTCATGCTACTCTCGCTGAAACCTCAAGAAGTCGAAATCTGGTCTTTGCGGGTGTTGGATTAAGTTCTTTGGCTTTAGCAGTTGTTCTCATTTCTCAAATTGGAACTGAAAACTATGAGCACGACTCAAAACGGATCATGCCTCAAACAATTCCGGCAAAGGTAACAAGGAGCCTACCGCCCAAATCGGAGCCACTCGAAATCACAGAAATTGAACCGGTTACAATCACTTATCCTGAAACAGCTCTTAGGAAGCAAAAGGGTGTTAGGCCCCAAAATAAAAGGAATTCCCAACGGACCCAAAGGAAGAAATTCCGCAAGGAAAAAACCGAACGCATCACTGAGGTTGGTTATCTCAACGTTGGGGCCAAGCCTTGGGGATACGTTGAGATAGATGGTCAGAGACAGCCTAATAAGACTCCACTCACGAGCATGAAACTGAAGGTTGGCGTTCATACGGTTTCTGTCATCAGCCCTCAAACGGGTATTCGTAGGTCCGTGCGGGTTGAAATTCTCCCCGGCAGGTATAAAACCCTAAGATTTGACCTGAGGATCCCGGTAAAGCCGCGCTCTGGTCAGAGTGATTAAGGGTTAATAGAAGCCGGAGGGAAGGATTCTGATAACTCGAGATTTCCTTTGGTTTCTTCAGGTCACTAGGGCTGGACCAAAACTCCAGACAGGGCTAGCTTCCCGGCGCGATGAAGAATGTGGTGATCGTCGGTTCTCAATGGGGCGATGAAGGAAAAGGAAAAGTTGTGGATCGGTATGGTACTCGAGCGGCTTGGGTCGTTCGGTATCAAGGCGGGAACAACGCGGGGCATACTCTGGTAGTCAACGGTAAAACGACGGTATTGCATCTCGTTCCCAGCGGGATTCTTCATCCAAAAACGAAGTGTGCGATAGGAAATGGTGTTGTCGTAAATCCCAAAATCCTCATGGAAGAAGTGCAAGGTTTAGCAGAGCAGGGTGTAGAGGTTTCGGGTCGATTATTAATTTCTGCCGGAGCCCATTTGATTATGCCTTACCATCAGCGCTTAGACCTTGCGCGCGAACGGTTTCGCGGTGTCGACAAGATTGGGACGACCGGACGAGGAATCGGGCCCGCTTATGAGGATAAAATTACACGGCGAGGCGTTCGCGTTGCCGACCTATACGATGCAAGTCGTTTGAGCGGTCTCGTTGAAAACCGCCTTGCAGAGCTCAATGCGATTTTGAGCGCAAATGGTGATCAGGCGTATACAGCCGATGAGATCAAGGCCTTGATAGAGCAATATCAAGTGTACGGTGAAGAACTCCGTCCATTTGTAGGTAACGTAGGTCTGACGCTTGATAGGGCGATGAAAAACGGCGAGGGCATTTTATTTGAGGGTGCACAGGGCGCTTTGTTAGACATTGATCACGGCACTTATCCGTTCGTTACATCTTCTAATACGATTGCTTCGAATGCAGCAACAGGGACGGGTATTGGCCCAAATGCGTTACACAGTGTGGTCGGAATCACCAAAGCCTACACGACCCGGGTCGGTTCTGGACCATTCCCCACGGAACTGAATGATGAGGTGGGTGAAGAACTTAGAGCGAAGGGTCACGAATTTGGTGCAACAACTGGGCGCCCACGTCGTTGTGGATGGCTGGACTTTGTTGCGCTTCGGTACGCTGTTCGAGTCTCGGGGATTCAATATCTCGCCATAACGAAGTTAGATGTTTTATCCGGGATGAAAACATTGAAGGTTTGTACCGCGTACGAGCTGGATGGTGAGACGATTGAGACTTTTCCGGATAACGTGCATGACTTACATCGAGCCAAGCCTCTTTACGAAGAAGTCGAAGGGTTTGGTGACGTTCAAGACGCTCGCAGTGTGGATGATTTGCCTGCGGCCGCCCGGAATTATGTGGAAAGAATGGCATCAGAGCTCAACTGTGAGATCGCACTTCTTTCTGTCGGTCCGGGCCGCGGTGAAGATATGGAATTGAATAATCCGTTCGAGTAACCGAGTATTCTTTTTCACTTTCTAGAGCTTGTAGAGTTGCTGTCTCCTAGGCTAAGTCCATATTCCTATGGTGTACGAGCCGGCGAAGATTGAACCGAAATGGCAGAACTTATGGGATGAGCGTAAATCTTTTCAGGTTTCAGAAGATCCCAATAAAGCCAAGTTTTATGCACTTGATATGTTTCCTTACCCGAGTGGCAAGGGACTACATGTTGGTCATCCCGCGGGCTACACCGCAACCGACGTTGTCACTCGATTCAAACTGGCTCAAGGATTCAATGTTCTACATCCACAAGGATATGATTCTTTTGGTTTGCCGGCGGAGCAAAAAGCCATCGAGGAGGGGACACCACCTCAGCAATCTACTGAAGAATCAATTGAAACGTTCCGGCGTCAGTTGAAGCGACTTGGGTATGCCTATGATTGGTCTCGGGAAGTCTCAACTTGCGACCCGAACTATTATAAATGGACGCAATACATCTTCACCCTCCTTTATAAACGAGGGCTCGCGTATCAAGCGGATATGTATGTGAATTGGTGTCCTGCGCTGGGCACTGTCCTTGCGAACGACGAGGTCATCGACGGAAAATCTGAACGTGGAGGTCATCCAGTGGAACGCAAAGCGATGCGTCAATGGATGATTCGAATCACGGACTATGCAGAGCGATTACTCAATGACCTAGACAAGATTGACTGGCCAGAAGCTACGAAGGCACGGCAGAGAGAATGGATTGGTCGTTCCGAAGGCGCGCAAATAAAATTCAAAATCAAAGACAATGAGCACACAGTCGAGGTGTTCACCACTCGGCCGGACACTCTTTGGGGAGCAACCTACATGGTCTTGGCGCCAGAGCATGAACTTATTAGTCAGATTGTAACGGATGACCGTCGAGCCGATGTCAACGCATACCAAAAAATAACTGCTTCGAAGAGCGAACTGGAACGTCAACAAAGCAAAGAGAAGACAGGGGAGTTTACAGGTGCGTATGCGATCAATCCCGTCAACGGTGCAGAGATACCAATTTGGATTGCAGATTACGTCATTGCCGGATACGGCACTGGAGCCATTATGGCCGTACCAGGTCATGACGAACGCGACTGGGCTTTCGCTAAAGCCATGGGGCTATCCATTGTGGAGGTGGTATCCGGAGGAAACGTCGACGAAGCCGCTTATACAGGTGATGGTGAAATGGTGAATAGTGGAGCGTTTGATGGCACTCCGACGAAAGATCGAGAAGCTGTGAAAAAAGTCATCTCATGGCTATCGGAACAAGGACTTGGTGAAGAGAAGATCACTTATAAACTTCGAGATTGGACTTTTGCTCGCCAACGATACTGGGGCGAGCCGATTCCTATTCTCAAGAAAGATGGCGAAGTAGTTCGTACTCTCACTCTTGATGAACTTCCTCTGACTCTTCCCGAGACCGACGATTACCAACCAGGAGGAGAAGGTGGTTCACCACTGGCGCGAGTCACTGAATGGGTTGAATTCGACGGGCATGATCGCGAAACGGATACAATGCCAGGCTCGGCCGGTTCAAGTTGGTATTTTCTCAGATATTGTGACCCGTCAAACGATGAAGAGTTTTGTGGCCGAAGCAAGTCAGATTATTGGATGCCGGTAGATCTTTATATCGGAGGGCCTGAACACACCGTTGGCCATCTGCTGTACTCTCGAATGTGGCAAAAAGTACTTTTCGACGCCGGGTTGGTCCGAGACGACGAGCCATTCAAGAAACTTCGCCATCAAGGAATGATTCTCGCCTTCACTTACTATGACCCGGAGAAACGGATTGTGCCTGAAAGTGAGGTTGAAGAAAGGGATGGAGAATTCTTCAAGAAGGGTACAGAGATCAAGCTGACTTCTCGAATTGAGAAGATGTCCAAACGCAAAGGTAACGTTATCAATCCCGATGAAATGATTGAAAAGTATGGAACTGACGCAATGCGAGTGTACATCTGTTTTATGGGACCACTTGAAGCTGATAAACCATGGCAAACCAATGGAATCGAAGGCCAGATGAATTGGCTCAAGCGGGTTTGGCGTCTTTTTTACGATGAGGAAAACCAAAGCTTGGTCGACGAATCTGACGCTTCTGAAGATGCGCTGCGCGTGATACACAAAGCCATTAAGAAGGTGACTCACGATATCGAGGGACTCGACCTAAATACCGCGATATCTGCTTTACACGTAGCGACGAAGGAACTTACCAATCAAAAGGTTAGGTCGCGGCAGGTCTTGACACCGCTGGCTCAGCTTATCGCGCCGTTTGCTCCACATATTGCAGAAGAAATTTGGGAGACTTCTTTGGGGCACTCAAGCGTCATCAGTGAGGCGAGATGGCCCGATTACGACGACAAATTTGCGGTCGATGACCTTGTTACTATGGGCGTCCAAATTATGGGCAAAACACGCGGTGAAATCACGATTGCCAAGGACGCAGATGAAGAAACGGCTTTGGCTGCGGCAAAGGCACAAGACAATATCGCTCGGCATTTAGAAGGCAAGAACCTTACCCGCGTGATTTATCGACCCGGCCGCATTTTGAATTTGATCGCGAAGTGAATTCGGACGCTCCAACTCAAGGTTTTCGCCACGAGGCTCAGCAGTTGTCTCGATTGTCGCTCCCTTTGATTGTTGCACAAGGTGGTGTGACGCTGATGGGCGCAGTCGATGCGCTCATTATTGGTCAAGTCAGTGCTCTAGAAATGGCGGCAGTGAGCCTGGGAAACGGTCTGGTTAGTATGTTTCTCGGCATTGGTATTGGGCTCGCACTTGGAATTGAGCCGTTGGTCGGCCAAGCCTTCGGTGGAGAACGGTATAATGATGCGCGGAGCTGGCTTTGGCAGGGCCTATGGGTTTGTTTGTTCGTGTCTCCTGCATTGATTTTATTGATCATTGGTGCAGCATTTTTATTGGAACCTTTCGGTATATCTTTAGAGCTTGCAGAGCGGGCGCGAGCCTATATTTGGCCTCGACTCGTCGGTGTGCCTATTGTTTTTTTCTGCATAGCGACGCGCGCTTACTTGTCCAATATTAGTCGTCCTAAAGCTGCGCTATACGCGGCCATCGTGTCGAATATTGCGAATGTGATTCTCGATCTCTGGTTCGTCCACGGCTGGGGAGTGGTGCCGCCGCTGGGGGCCGAGGGCATCGCTTGGTCCACGACTTTCTGCTTTCTCTTTGTCCTCTTGGTTCAATGTCAGTCTATTTTTTCTATCTGGAAGAAAAAAGAAGACTTTGGCGATTCGTTAGAATGGGGCGAGCGACCGATTGTCGTCCGGTTGAGAAAAACATTCAAAACGGGTTGGCCTATTGGACTGCATATGCTGGCGGAGATGGGTGTTTTCAGTTTTGTCTCCACCTTGATTGCGCGGATGGGGGAAGTTTCTTTGGCTGCCCACCAAATCGCTATTTCTCTGGCCTCCGTGACTTTCATGGGTGCAGTGGGCATCGCGAATGCCACGACGGCCCGTGTAGGGAACCACGTTGGCGCTTCCGCGACCGCTGGAGCCCGTAGAGCGGGTTTCGTCGGGTTTATTATGGGCGGGTCGTTCATGGGAATCGCGGGATCCTGCTTTTACATTTTCGCCGAAGCGCTGGCTGGCCTTTTTACTCAAGACCAGGATGTCGCCCAGGTTGCTGCAAATCTGCTTCGAATTGCTGGGGTTTTCGCGGTAGCGGATGGTTTTCAAGTTGTAGCCGGAGGTGCACTGCGAGGGGCAGGTGATACCAAATGGCCCTTTATGGCGAATTTTGTGGGGCACTGGGTAATTGGACTTCCAGTCGGCATTTATGCGGTATTTCAACGAGATTCGGGGCCGGCCGGGTACTGGTGGGGCTTGACCGTTGGACTCTGTTTTGTGGCTATTGTTTTGGCAATCCGCTTTGAACGCTTGAGTGCAAAACCCATCCAGCGCCTGAGTTTGCCTCCATGAAGCAGTTTCTTGGCCCGGAGCCGGGTTTTGTGGTCCTCTATCCTTGGTTACACATCGTATTTGAGGATAGAATCGGATTAGGCGAGCAATGACTCGCATTTGGATCTTACTTTGAACGTTACACTCGCTGTCGCATTGGTTGGTATTTCCGCGCTATCGGTGCTTGCCGGTATTTTCATTTCTTTAGTGCTCCTTTGGGTTGCACCCGAGAACCCTGTCTTCGAGGCGATTGAATCGATTCGGGAAATTTTCAACGATGAGACCGCAGAAGCTGAGAATCCTCCTTCTCAGGTACAGCAAGAAATCTTGTCAGCAGCTTCTGCCGTAACACCTTCAAGTATTCCTGAGCCTGCGAATACGGATGCTCCAGCCGAAAATAAATCCGCTTACCCGGAACCTCCTTCCTCCGTTCTCGAGCCGCCTTCTTTGAAAATGGAATCTGTTGAACCTCAAATAGATGAGCCGGGAGAGGAACTCGAGGCTGCTGCCTCAAGGCGCTCCCGCCAAAAGACAGAGTTGGTTGCGCAAGCCATTCAAAGTCAACCGAAAGAGCATGTTTTGGAGAAGTCAGAAAATGATAGTCCAGAGGAAGTTTTTGAATCCGGGCCTTCTTCCGATGCCGATGAGTTACTTGAGAGCGGTTTCGCAGCAGACCTTCCGGATAATTATAAAATAGACGGAGGTCCATCGGCGGAGCTCGACAATGAGGAGACGAATGGTGCGAAAGAGCGGTTCGCGAATCAAATGCCTAGTTCTGCGAGCGACGAACAGCTGGAGAGGCAACCTCTTCATGATATGACGGTGGACGCGGAAGAATGGCAGGATAATTCATCCCAAGACGAAGAGCTTGAATCTGAATCCGCCTCTGAAGAGTTATCCAATGAGTCGAATTCGAGGGTTGACTCCAGCGATGTTCTCTCAGCGCATACTTTTGACGATACTCTCGACGATACTCTCGACGATACTCTCGACGATGGTAGCTCCGATTCTAAATCAGAGTCGCTAGAGGACCTACCTGCCGAACCACCGATCGATGATTCTGATACCTGGGGCAAACATCTGTCGCCAGAAATTAGTGCTCAGGAAGTCCTCGTCAGCGAGCGCTCTACGATCGCGGTGGGCCAGTGGGAGGCGAACTCTCCAGCCCAAGATATCATCGTGAACGAACGGGTTGTGCGTGGCAAAGGCGAAGAAATAATCGAGGATAGACAAATTATCGGCGGGCAAGGAGACGAGAAGTTCGCGGGCATGGCGCCGGGGACAAGTGGCCGTCAAGTTATTAATGAAGCTCAGAATTGGGAAGTTCAGAGCGAATCAACAAAACGAAAAAGTGACAAAGGTCTGGAAACGCGCACCAAATACAATCGCACTGACCGGCAAAAAGACATGGTCCTGTCTGATTATTCTGAAAAACCTGCTGAACCAGAAGCGCGAAGCCAGCAAGTGATCAAGCCAAAAGAGATTACAATAGAAAAAGACGAAGAAGTGTCGACTGAGCAGCTTCGTCTTGAAGCACTCAAAAACTCAGAACTCAGAGAAATTCTTTTGTATTTGAAGGGCCCAGAAGGCGGAGAAAGTGAGGCTGAAGTCGAAGACCTCTCGGAAGAAATTGGAGCAGGGCACGAACGTCACGTGACTCGCTACCCTGATGGTACGGTAAAGCTTGAAAGAAACACCCACGACGGCATCGCACATGGCGTATTCAACGCGTGGTATGAAAACGGTGTGCCCATGGTGAGAGGTCAATATGAGCGCGGTCAGGCGATTGGCTTTTGGACAATGTGGGATGATGAAGAGACGCAGCTCATTCACGCCGAAATTGGGAAAGTTCTGGAAAATTGGGACTATAAGGCAAAAGTTCGCTTCGTTCAGACCACTCCACCTAAGTCTTCAAGGTAAGCCCGGCGAAGCCCGGCAATTGATACCGAAAAATCTGCAAATTTAGTATTCTTTTCATCGACAGACCCTCTTTCGTCTGCTAGCTTCCCCTCGCTGCGCACCCTTAGCTCAACTGGATAGAGCGTTGGACTTCGAATCCAAAGGTTACAGGTTCGACCCCTGTAGGGTGTGCCAGCCCAATCCTTTATTTCCGGACAATTTGATAACTTGGGTCTACACCGTACCGTGTTGTCGTATCGATTTATATCTTGCTGCGGGGTGTTCGAGGGGGAAGATTCATTTCGGCAGTATTCTGAATAACTCAGGATGTAAAGGTGATGAAGCATACCAACTGAAGTCTTGGAGATATCTAGATAAACTGGCTATAATTCTTACGAGTCTGATAGATACTAACTCCTAAAGGGCATGTCCACGTACTCGTGATTTATCTCGTCTTATACCTCATTGGCATCGCGTCACCGCTTTTAGCTATTGGTGAGGCCTTGGCGGTCTTTTGTGGATTATCACAAGCAAGCTTGAGCTGGTGGGGCGTTGGACTTGCTCTTGGCCTCGGACAGACCACTGGCTTTTTACTCCTTCACTTATTTGGCGATATCTTCTTGTCCCGCTTTGACGGGTTGAAACGCAAACTCGGTGGATTTGATTCGACCAAATATCAAGGAATAAAGTGGAAGATGACGCTCTCCGCCGCAATATTTGGTTTACCACCACTCAATGTGCTGGCTGCCGCCGGGCCCCTTTATGAATCCCGGCGATTGCTTTTTCTTATGCTGGTCTTCTTAGGACGGGGAACACGATTTTTGATTCTTGCTGGCGCCCCCGCGTATTTTGCGGCCCACTTTGACCCCGCTTTCCTTCCTTTGTGGGTGCGTGAGCTTTTCTAGATTCGTCAGACTTAGAATATAACCTGCTTGAATGTGGACGATGTCTGACTAGGACGGAGGGGGATTTGAGGCCAGACCCGTGCGAATTACTCTTTATGTAATGTCAGGAATGACATCACGAGCGAGGTCCCGCATGATGTCCTTGGTATATGGATTGTAAAGCCAGCTATTATCGAAGCAGTTGACGATTTTTTCCGTGGGGCTCTTCGATAAAATCAAACTGTGAAACTGAGTCTGGTTGTCTTCCTGAAGCTGCTTCACTTTCGAGATAACCCAGTCTTTAACTTGGTACATAATGAAATCCGATATCACGAGAACATCTGCTTTTTGGTAGTCTTTCTCTTGTATTGCCTCAATGGATTTCGCAAGAGCGTGGGTGATATCAGTACCTCCATAGAAAGACATTTTGAGGAAATTGACCAGCTCATCCATTGATTCAGAGATGTTCTGTAAATCGATAAACTTCACTCCCGCCGAGAAGTTCACGAGAAAAACCTTCCGGTTATCAATCATTGCTTCTTTCAAGATTCCCATGCAAAGCACTTTTGCAATTCGTTCCGGCTCTCCTTCCATCGAGCCACTGGTGTCTACACAGATGATGAACGGACCTTTTTCTTTTTCTTTCTCTCGCTTGTAACCCTCAACCGACTCGTCTTCGCTGCTTACTAATCTTCTGTCTTCGTATTTGAAAGTTTGAAGGTTTTTTTGGGCAAATTTAAACAGAAAAAGATCTTCGGTTTGTTTGTGGCCTAAGGTTCCTGCTTCTCCGCTGAGTAACGCGGACAAGTTGTCACTGTTTGTGACTCCAGAAATTTCACCGCGGAAGAGGGGGTCGTTGATCCAGCTTTGATTAGAAATAGTAGAAGACAAAATTTCCTCTTCTAGCTCGATCTCAGATTCTCGAAGTTTTCCTAGCTTGCGGACCAAGTCTTTGAGGCATTTTTCGTCATCAAGAAAATCGCTGTAATTCTTTAGAACATCAAAAGAAGTGTCGTGCCAAAGCGACTTTTCTAGGTTCCATCCGAGGTAGTTACTCACGGGTGAGAGGATATCCATAAGCCTGGAGAGTTCACTTGCCTTCGATTCAACAAGATCCGTGAATTCCTCCTCTTCCTGTTCCCACTCAGATAAATAAAATTTGAAGTACTTGGCGCTAAGCAATCCATCCCAGTTGGAAAACAAGTCGCAGTAAATTAGCTCGACTTCGTCGGAATCGAGCTTCGTGTCTTTCTTTAGCTCGTTGATCTTGTCTTGGTAAAAGTCATAGTTGAGTTCGCGGGGTTCATAGTGGCTCTTTAGATACGTGAAAAGTGCTGAACTACGAGAGACGAGCTGTTTGGTGGTTTGTTCGGACCAAAATTTTAACTCATCAATTTCGTCCTGAAACTGCGGCTTTAGTCTGATTTTTTTATGGGTGTCTTTCATCCATTTGAGTAAATCTGAGGCGATTTGATACCGTAATTTTCCGCTCTTTTTTGTGAGCGGAGCCAAAAGAGGAAGTTCCAGAATCCTCAGCAAGGAACCTTTTATGTACTGATAGTAATTGTCATCAATGACGACCGTAGAGGTGTATTTGTCACTCTCGAGTCCAAGGTACTCCCTAAAAAACTCAACGATGGCCAAACGGCTTTGTTTGTCCAATATGCGTTCAAACTCAACAAAACGATAGAAAACGCCTTCGATTTCTTTTTGTAGGCTTTCCATCTTTATTTCAGGTTTAGGTAACTATGTCGGGCCTTCTCGAGTCTGATTTTCAGTTTTTTCAAGACCAACTCTAAATGTTCAAAGTTACTTTCGACAAGCTCGGCATATTCTTCTTTTACGAAGAAATTCTCTCTGAGCTTGCTTAGCTGCGTTGGTCGCAGCTTCTTGCAATTATCAAGTTGCTTATCAACATATTTTATTAGGTCCTCATATTTTTCTTCCCAAAATTTCTTCACCAGGTCATGAGGTTTGCGAGGAATAGCTACAGTATGCTCTTTCGTTTGGGTCTCTAAAGGTAATTCATGAACTTTAGCTTCATAGAGGACTTCGAGCATGAATTCGTTGTCACTCTTGCGAGCCGCCACGCGATTGGTAAGCCTTTTCTCTTCATTATAAAAATTGAAGATCGTGAATTCCTCACGATCGAGCTCATGATAGCCGCGGCTCTTCAGCAAAGTGCCGGCAAAGAGTTGATGTTCTTTCAGTCGGAGGTACTCATCATCTATCAAAAGGAAGTCCTCTCGTGTATCGGAGATGTTCACATTAATTTCGGTCTGAACATCTTGCTCGAACAAGGAGACTTCTTTTTGAAGTGCTTGTAAGTTGACTGCGATTGAATAGCCATGATCTCTGATCGTTTCAGAAACGGCTTGCTCAATAAATAGCTTATGTTTTTGGTTTTCCCATAGACAATGAACCATGAGGAAACAGTCCATGAGGTCCACAGCTGTTCGACCGTTTAGAAACGCCGAAGTTCGCAGCAAACGGACTATTTTTTTCCAGCGACGATCATAAATTTCGAGTGCGCCGGGTTTGGCGGAGTGAGACTGCGAATGATCGCTGATCTTTGCTTTGACGATTTGGATTGTGTTTAGGACCTCGGCGGGAACTTCGATTTGGTCAATGAGCTTATCCCAGGACTTGAGGGTGTCGTCGTTAAGTTTGTATTCGGGGTCGATGTCGTCTTCGTAATTTTTAGATGTATCCAAAATCATCTTTAGAAAACTTTCAGACTTTTTGATTTTGTCTACTTCCAGGCGGATGAGAAAACGGTCCCAAATAGGAGCGAGATTTTCCGATTTTGGCGGCAACTCATTCGACGCCGTAATAATGCCTCGAATTTGGACCTCTATCTCCTTGTCCCCGTTGCGATAGATTTTTTCGCTCAAAATCGTGAGTAAGGCGTTCTGAATGGCGGGCCCGGCTTTCCATATCTCATCTAAAAAGACGACATGAGCCCCAGGCAAGTATTTCTCAGTGAGTCGTTCATACTTATCTTCATCTCGAAGCTTCTTGATCGAGATAGGACCAAATATTTCGTCCGGAGTACTGAATTTACTCATCAAGTATTCGAAGGATTTGCCCTCGGAGAAGGCGAACTTTAGCCTTCTTGCCACGAGAGATTTGCCGACGCCGGGCGGTCCCAACAAAAAGATACTCTCCCCGGCGATACTGCAAAGCAGCGCTAACGATACGGCTTCTTGCTTGTCGTAGAGACCGTTTTGAATATTTTGCAGAAGATTTGAGATTTGGTCCCGGGTGCTTGTGTGGGTTTTTCCGCTATTTTCGATTAACATCTAGAATACTCATCGCCGAAGCAAGTCTTACCCGCTTAGATATATGCGGCGAACACCGAAAGTCCAGTGATCAGCAATCGAGCTTGTTTAATCTCATCGACGTAGATCCTAGAGATTACCCTCATGCCGCCCAGCTCATGCCACTTCTAAGCTAAATGTGGAGCCCGGTCTGTTTTTGCTCCAGGACGACGCTTTCCCAGAGGCAGAGGAGCGCGCGAAATGTCTACTCTCGGACTGATTACACGTTAAGGTTCAGCGCCACCGTGTATGAGCGCAGCCTTGTCTCAAACTTTATTTGAGACTAAGACACTCCTATATTTGGCTGTTTTGCTGTTTAGCCGGGGGAAACATGTCTGTAGTATCGAATATTAAACTTTTTGTCCTAGCCAGCTTGTGCGGTTTGCTCGGTTGCAATGCGACACCGAACCCAACAACCATTTTTGTTGATGGTGGCGTCATCTATACCGGCGGAGAAACCGTGTATGTTGATGGTGGAACAGTTGTTGTAGCACCGACAGGTCAATTGGGCGTCTTGTCTGGTTATTCTCATCGGAGAAAACTCAAGGTGAGTAACGATGCTATTCTCGAAAGCCTCGTCGGCGTGGTTGTTCCGGTTCTCATTGATGAGCCAGATATATTTGACCATTGTCGCGTTGATGGACTTGATCTCGCGGTGACCCTTTCGGACGGTACGACAGTACTTAATCGAGAAATTGCGTATTTCGATAAAGAAAAGAAAGAAGCTATGCTTTGGGTCTTAGTTCCTGGGCTCATTAAAGGAGTCGAGCAAACATTCTATTTGTACTACGGAAACCCAAACATTACGACCTATGCCGACAAACCAGAGGTTTGGGATAATAGCTATGCGGCGGTATGGCATTTAGATGAAACTTCAGACCCGATTCGTGACTCTACTTGGAACCGAAACGATGCCATCACCGAAAACATCGCTGGGACGGCAAGCTCAACGTTGGGAGCGGAAGGCAAAGTAGGGCGTGCGGTTGCCTTCTCTTCTGAGGTGGATAATCGCGTTTTGATTTCCAGAAATGATCCAAGCCTTTTTACGGACTATGTCACTGTGACGGCATGGGTGAATTGGCGCGATGAAATGGCGACGGGGACGGGTCGGGTTTTTGACCGAACCCGTGAGGATAATGGTTTCGTTTCTATTTATAGTTTGATGGTGGACAATGCTACGGGTCGGCCTTCTGCGGAGCTCTTTACAGCAGACAGAAGCTTTTCTACGCTGACTTCGAGCATCACCTTGACCTCTGGTGTATGGCACCACTTGGCGTTTGTCTACGGTCCACAGGCAAGCGCATTGTATGTTGATGGGGATATTGTAGCTACGAGCACGCTTACCGCAGGCGAAGCGCTCAGTGTGAGTAGCCCCGGGCGTTCAGTTATGGCTATCGGTAACCAAGGCGGCCGTAACCGCCCCCTAAGCGGCACGGTAGACGAAGTAAAAATCGTCAAAAAAGCCAAGAGTTCTGCTTGGGTGAAATTTAGAGCTGAGGTCGAAAAAGATCCCAAAATTCTGGTGCAAACTTCCACTGCGGTGGAAGAGTTTTGTCCTTCCCCCTATCGGTACTTTAGTGATGATCGCTCTCAATGTGAGTGGTCGTGTGGCGAAGGTACTATTCCTGATGAGATGGCGGGTGCATGTGTGTGCCAAGAGGGATTCCAGTCCGACGGCGTCGACTCATACGGCCGCTTAGTTTGCGAAGAGGTCACGTCAGAGTGTACTTCTGGGGCGACTTACGAGGCCACAATCGACGGAGTCGTTTATTCGTATTATTACAATACTGGAGTTGATATGTTTGGCTATGATAACTCCAGTTGTGAGTTACGGAAAGACGGCGTTCGTAGCTTGTTTTTCTATGGCTACGAGTTTTATCAGAATTGTGGAAGAACCTCTGTGCTCGCGGACAATTATGGGACTTTGATTTATCCCTGCGACGAGTCATATCTGTATTTGAGAATCGATCAATACAACGGTACAATGACGGTTACGGATTCATGTACGAGCTGGAATGGTGAGGGATATAGCTCTACTCTTACTGGCGCGCTCACTTGCGGAGAGTAATCTCTGGCATACAATCATCGCTGAAGCTCCCGGTTGCGATGCTACGCGAACTCGCTGATACAGTTGTGAGACGTCGATACGGTGAGTGTTTTTCTCCGCCAAACCCAAAACAGGCGTAAGAACCGAAAAATTAGCCGCCTTGCCTAGTTAAACGTTTCAAATTTTGGCAAGGTCCAATCATGACGTTTGCGATGAGTTGGCGACGCTTCTTCTTCGTTCTCAGCGTCTGCCTTTGTTCGGCGTTGGGTTCGACCGTGGCTGAGGCAAAAAAGAAGATCGTCATCTTAGATCTCAAAATGGCCGGTGTAGGTGCCGAAGAAGCAAAAACACTCAAATCGACTTTAGGTGGGATTTTAGCGAAATCAGTCACCGATTTAGGATATGAGGTGATGTCTTCGGCGGATATTCAAGCCATCATTGGACTAGAAAGGCTCAAAGACCTCGCGGGTTGCGAAAGCGACACCTCATGCTTCACAGAACTGGGTGGAGCGCTCGGCGCAGATTTCTTGATAGGTGGTAGTGTTGGAAAATTGGGTGACAAATATAACGTCACACTCTCGCTCGTTGACAATGACAAAGCCGAAGCCAAGAGCCGGTTCCAGGGGGCGGCTGGCACCGCGTCTGCTTTGACATTGACCGTAAAGCGAGGGGTCGGTGTCCTTTTCAAGAAGACCAAAGAAGTTCGATCTACAGGCATGCTGCTGATCAAAACTGTACCGCCTGGAGCTTCGGTCAAATTGAACGGAAAGCTGGCTGGCAATTCGCCGCTCAGTCTGGATATGCCGGCAGGTGACCATGAAATTTCGGCAACCTTGGCAGGCCTAACAGGCCGTGATCAGGTGTTAGTCAAACCCAGTGAAGTGACCAAGATAACGATTAATCTCACGCAGCCGCCGGTCGCAATACGCGCGAATTCAAACCCACCCGAGGCAAAGCTCTTCATCGATGGTCAGGCCGTGGGCACTACGCCGTTTATCTCAGAGGCCATCCGTTCTGGTGAAAGAACCTTGCGATTCGAACTCGAGGGCTACGCTGTCAAAGAGATGACCGTGCAGTTGAATATAGAGACCTACGAGGCAAAGAATAAAGAGCCGTTTGTCGTGAGCGCTGATTTGAGAAAACGATGGCTTGTCGAGCCCGGCCTGGTGTTAGGTGCGGTGGGCAATCTCGACCGTATTGGAGATGG